>Ga0181348_1000283_pt1 | contig 21037 bp, 40 predicted proteins | sample Su13VDMM110DN_FD_130092 | JGI IMG/M metagenome (GOLD analysis project Ga0181348, IMG submission 130092) | Freshwater viral communities from Lake Michigan, USA - Su13.VD.MM110.D.N | ecosystem: Environmental > Aquatic > Freshwater > Lake | place: USA: Michigan | collected 2013-07-16
GCGGATCTCGCCCCCGACGGGATCGAGCCGGGAGTAAATCCTTTTGATGTACCGCCGTCGGCGCTTCCGGGGGCCCGCGCTAAAATGCCGAACACGTATACACCAGAATCATTTCCGATGGCGCCCGACAAGCCGTCGGCGCCCACCAGCGCCCCGGCGGCGGCGACGCCCGCGGTTCCCACCAACAAGGCCGTGAAGGGGGAAAATGTCCCCGAATCATTCCTTATGGACTTCTTCAAGAATAAGGGATATACATCTGATGAGTCTGGTGCCATTGTCGGTAATCTGTCACACGAATCTGGAGGTCTAAATACGGCCGCCCTCGGTGACAATGGGTCTGCATTCGGACTCGCACAATGGCGCGGCGCTCGTAGGACTGCCCTAGAACAGTTTGCTGCTCAACGCGGAGTTCCCGTTACAGACCCCGGTGTCCAGGCCGAGTTTGTGCATCATGAACTCCAGACTACGGAAAATGGCACATTCAAGAAAATGAAGGCCGCATCGGCCGAGGGTGCAAGTGTCGGGGATTTGACTGATATATTTGCGCGGGGTTATGAGAGGCCCGCAACCAATAAGAACACTGGTAAACTATATGGCTCCAATGACCGTGAAAAGCGCGCCATGGCGGCCGTCAGTGCTTCTCCCCGGACAACAGGAACTGCGGTGATGGCGTCTTCTGCCGCTGTCGATGCTGCCGGCACCAGTACCTCCAGCTCTCCTGTGATTACCAATGTAACCAATAATACCCAGGTTGCATCGGCGGCGCCCTCGTTCACCCCTGTGTCGTCAGCGCGGTCCGACGATTCTTCATACCGAGAACTCTCTCGGCGTTCAATGAGCTTTTCAATGTAAAAGTAAAGGGGAGCTTTTTAGGGCTCCCCTTTTTCGTATTACTTCTTCGCGAGATTTCGGAAGTATTCCTCGTCATCATCCTGATCGGCTGACGTTGCAGCCTTAGGGGTTTCTGCCGTTGAAGGCTTCTGGGTCTGCGTGGCTGCGCGAGCCGGAACGGCCGAAGTGTTGTTCTCAGAAGGGAACGGCGCCACGGTGCGTCCATCGAGGCCGAGGGCCTTGTTAAGACGCCGCGACAGCTCCTCATAGGACTTGAAGTTCTTGGCGTCATGGAACTCCTTCAGGGAGTATTCCTTCTGCCAAAGAGCTTCCAGCTTGGCATCATCACCATCGAACAGAGCCGAGGATGCCTCAAACTCAGATAGATCGTAATTCTGATAGCCTTCAAACTTGCGGATCTTCAGCTTGAAGTTCGCGCCCGCCCAGAAGTCGTATGGGTTGATCGGAGCCTTGTCGGGGAACGGAGGGTTCATCGCTTCGGTGATCTTGTCGAAAATCTTCTTGCCGTACTTGAACAGCTTGATCTGACCTTCGTGCTCAGGGTGCTTGGAGTCCTGAATAATCAGAACATTCGACACGTACTTAAGACGACGCTTCTGCTTACGAGCGATTTCCTTATTCGCTTCGATGCCAGAGTTCCACAGGACCGAATTGTGTTCGGATGCAGGGTCAGGCTGACCAATCGTGGTCAGAGAGTTTTCAATGTACCAGCCACCAGGTCCCTGGAAGCCGTGGTCGAAGATACGTACCCAAGGAAGGGCATCGTCGCCATCGACAGCAGGCGCAGGAAGAAAACGAATGATGCAGAAGCCGTTACCGGCCTTGTCTACATCTGGCTTCCAGAGGCGCTCATCGTCGCCAGAGTTTCCGTTGGGGGAGTTTAGCTTTTCGAGTTCCTTGGTCAGCTTATCGACTGAGCCAGAGGATTTCTTGAGGTTCTTGAATGAAGTCATATGTGTATTCCTTATATTTCGATGTATGATTGTATGTACGTTTTATTTCACGTAAGAGAAGCATTATATCTCATATATATGCTTTTGTCAAGCACAATTTCGTAATTTTCTCAAATTTTTCTGTGTCGATGGAAAGAAAAGGTCTGTACTTGAGAATCTTGCGATAGACCTTCGGCCAGATGATCGTGTCTGACACAGAGAGTTTCCGATCCCACTTCTCCAGAAACTTGAGGATCATGTCCATGATGATCAGCGTTTCCACGGTCACCAGGTTCTGCTGAAACATCTTCAACAGGATCGGCTCTGAATCAGAAGGCACCTTGAGAAGGTCATTCGGTTCTTTGCCATTGTCGGAGCACCACTGAAACAGAGAGTCCAACTCCTGCTCATAGGTATAGGACAGCGCCTGCATCCGCTTCTCCCTCTCGGCATAGATCCCGGCAGCCTCTGGCGTCACGAGATACTTCGGCCACACAGATTCGTTCACCAGGAAGTTTGAGACAACGAAATTGATGAAGACATCCTCAGTGCTGTATTTCTTTGCCATCATCTGGAAGAATATCTTGTCATTCCGCCCCTCAAAGCTTGAGTATGAAACTCTGGTTTTGCCGTGGTATTTGAAGTAATCGTAGTCGTCACGCTTGAAATGAAGCTTGAGAGCCTCATACTTTGCGTAGGCGTCAAAGGGGCGCATTACAGTGGGAGCTTACTTTTCTTCGGAAGATAGTTGAGAGACTCGGCATCCACGGCGAGCTTATTCTTGAGCGAACGTCCGGTGAGAGCCGCGGCGATCTCAACCTCAATCCTATTGGTTTCACAATAATTCAGTATGGCATCGATGTAATTGATTTTTTTATCGGTAACGATTCGGTCGATGATAATCTCAAAATCCATTATCTCAGATTTGGTTGGCATCCGCCTTGACCCTGTAAAAAATGTGGTCTCCTAGACGCACAGTGCGTTCAAGCTTCGACCAACGCGACCATTTAGGCTTGACGTATTTGGCATGAAAGAATGTTGCGCCCTTAGTCAAGTCAATGAATCGATTCTCATTATACTCGATAATGGCGTAGGATGCAAGGGAAATCGCCTCGTCCCATGCATCTCTTTCGAGAGAGTTTTTGTGTTTGGCCGGGGAGTATTGTTTGGAGGGTTGACAATTCCACGAGAATTGACAGCCCTGATGGACGACCTCGCAGATTGAATTGGGGTGAACGCCGACCTTGACCCTATTCATGACGACGGCGGCAACCCCTAGTTTACCGCTGATATCCTGATTTCGCGCCTCAAAGTAGATTGCCTTGGCTAGACAGCGTTGCTCTTTCTCATCAAGCACTGGTACGGGTTCTGGCTCAGGTGCGATTGATGCTTCAACAGCCTCCGGTAGATCATTCTTGAAATGATCCAGGATATAGACGCCGAAGAAAATCTTGGGAATGAGCCAAGGGGATTCCGCAGAGGTTGCCGTACGGGGAAGATCGGCAATGTTGTTGGCGGAGCCCAGAAGGGCCCCGACCAACAACAATCCTGCCACGAGATATGGTGTTCTCATGGCGAGGCCTCAGAACGTCTGGAATGCCATGACGCGGTGATTCGGCCACTCGCCCACGACAATCTGTTTACGACCATCGGCCTTGGGACGAATATCACGGAAACGAGCAGAACGGTACTTTGGATCCTTCAACTCATTATCGCGAGCGACAGAGTAAGGACGTGCAACGTATACACGGCTTTCGATCTTTGTGGTAGACATTGTAGACTCCTATGAAAAGAAAGAGGGGCTAACCATGGCCCCTCACGGATATATTACGTTATCACCCGCTACTATCAGAACGATACGCGATAGCCTACCGTTACGTGATTGTCAGACTCGCCGGCATCGTTCTTCTCAAACGTATGACCGACCTTGCCGTAGAGCGCATGGCCCGGCGTCAGATTGAGCGTCAGACCCGTCGATACACGCTGCGAATTGAACGCATAACGATCCGTGTCAAAGGCATCGCGATAGCGATACTCGATGGCGTTGAATGTCACTCGCTCGGCGATCTTCACGTCAGCAAAGACGATGCCGACGTAATACAGGTGGCCGTCGGATGCAGCGCCGAGGCGATCATTTTCGGATGCCTGACGGAAGCCTGCGCCACCGATTGCACCGAAGCGGAATGCAGCCACATTGAAGGAGTATCCAAACTGGCCTTCGGTCAGGACTTCCAGATCGTACGGAGCATTGTTCTTCTGGGCAACGTCCAGAGACATACCGAGCAGAAACCCAGTGTCGGCCTTGTAAGTCAGACCGACGCCAAATTCAGGCGCCGAAACGGTATTCTCGACCTTTTCGTCAAAACCTGCACCACCATGAAAATCAAGCGTGGTAGATGCGGTTGCGGCCGCGAAAGGAAGGATAAATGCGACAGCGATAGCTGCCGAAAGAATGGTCTTTATCATAGAATAGTTGTCCTTGTTAAGGTTGGATGTTTAGTTGGAGTTATCCTAATAATTGAGCCCGTTCTGTTTCTAGGTGGAGCTCATACCCACTGAGATTACGCCGCTAGGCGAATCTCAAATGCCTTATTGTCGTTAGCATTTATGATTTGGACAAATTGACGGTCGTTCCTTACCGAGTATCTCGCATTGCCTTTATTATGCCTGTCGATCCTGTGTCGCCCCCAACATTGACACACTGACGCAATATGTCAGTATTAGCACTCTTTATTCCTGACCAACTACACCCTACAAGGAATGCGGTGGGAGTTTTATCAGTGTGTCAATGGTGGAGGCGGCGGGTTCTGCCCCCGCGTCCAGAACATTTATTACGCTTTGGTCATCAATACTGTAGTATATATGAGTATAGCAGACTTGACCATGGATGTCAAGTCTTTTATGGGTTCATGGTCTGCGGACCAAACTCCACGGCCTCGAAGTCCTGTGTCACAGAGACAATGCACATAGTCAGTGAATCGGGAGTTTCGGTAATAATCAGCATACCGGTATCGGTAAGCCAGAGGTCTGTCACGATAACACCACCTGACTTCGTTTCCATCGATCCGCTTCCGATTCGGACTCCAGTGTTACCCATTTCCTTGCGAACCTGGGCAATCGGCGCACAGAGCACGTTCTTGGATCTCATCGTGTATCCAGGCAGCAATTGGACCTGGGCCTTTGCCCAAGCAACCCATAGCAGCACGAATACCACTCCGATGAGGATTGTCAAGAGAATCTTAGTTGACGACATTATGAGTTTTCTTATATTGGGTAAGGACCTTCAAGAAGTCCTCAGCATATCTATCTAGGTCATCCACATAGACGGCTGTTGGATAATCCATTGATGCCACCATAAGAACTCCGTACTTGATCGTGCGGCCCGTCCGTTCTTCAAACATTCTCTTGTAGGCATAGCATTGCATGAAATACTTTTTGACCTTGTTATCGTCATCCATATCCATGGAGAACTCGGTCGGGGTATTTGTGGTCTTGAAGTCAACCACAGACAGATCGCCAATGTAATGTGCAATGGTATCACACCGACCTGCGATGCCTAGGATATCCGAATAGAGTTGTCCTTCGATCACCAGAAGTTCATCGAGCTTATCCAATTCAGACTTCATCTGCCTGAACATGAATTGAACGTCGATCATCTGCCCTTTGATGGGGTTGGGATCGTTCAGTAGGTATTTTTCACAGATATTGTGGAGGTTCTGACCGCGGCGAGCCATCATGGCGCCAATGCGGGTTGCTTCGGCTTCACCGACCCGGGCCCGCCAGGCATCCAGCCCAGGCGATGGAGCACCCGAGAGCACCGTCGTTACAGACGGATAGAGTTTTCCCTCGGGTGTTCTATAGTGCCGCTTGCCGTTTACAGGTGTTTCCTGTAGCGACGGCAATTCAATCTTGTCATAACGAAATTTCATGCTTACACGATGCCGAGTTCCAGCTTGGAAATGATGTAGTTCTTTACCAATGCCGAACGGACGATATCTTCCTTCCCAAATTCAATCTTCTCGAAACAAGACATTCTATCAAGAATTGACATGAATGTCAAGAGACCTTTTCGCTCATCTGCGCGAAGTAGGTCGCTCTGGCGGAAGTCGCCGCAGAAGATGATGCGGCAATTCTCACCAACGCGCGTCATTACCGTGTCCAATTCGGCAATCGTCATATTCTGAGATTCGTCAACGATGATGATGGCATCCTCAAAGGTTACGCCTCGCAGGAATGAGGTCGTGGTAAACTCTACCAGATGCTTCGACTTCAGAATGTCATACCCATCGCCACGGGCGAATAGGTCGTCGCAGATAGCCTTATAGGGATCCTCGTAGACCCGGATCTTCTCCTTCATTGAGCCGGGCAGGAAGCCCATATCACGGGAAGGAACCACTGAACGAACCACGATGATCCGCTTATGAGTGTCGTGGAACAGAACAGATTTTAGCGCGAGATAGAGCGAGATGAAAGTCTTGCCGGTGCCGGCGACTCCATGAAGCAGAAGATGTTGACCTTTGTTGAAGGACTTGAACGTGAGGTCCTGGTTGGTCGTGAGGGGTTTGATTTCTCGTAGGTCAAAGTGAACGGATGCCTGGTTCTGATTGCCCTTGTTCTTCTGGTTGTTCTGCTTACGCTCTTTTTTTCTGGACATTAGACACTCCTACTAAGAAAAAAGAGGGCGCAGCAAAAATTGCTGTCCCTCTTCGGATTTGATTGGCTAGTCGTAGTTCACATGGCCCATCATATTAGATTTCTTTTGGAATCGTGTATCTCCGATTCATGCCGGTTGCGTATTTCGCACCGACCTTTTCCTTGATGCGACCCAACACGTACTTCTGGAAGTCAACTGGAGGTTTTGTAATACCCAGTTTGATTGGATCACCAATGTTAAGTGGTGTGATGCACTGTTTGACTGTAGGGTTATCCAGCAGGAACTGCTCCCGCTCGGACATCTTCATTTCAATCTCAAATTCTTCTTCTGTTTCTTCGTCACGGAACACATAAATCGGCATAAACAAAACTCCTAGTCTTTTCTGTTCTATTTATGCTTATTGGAAGTGCATGACCGTAAGAAAGTTGAACGGAACCTCGACCAAATGACGGAACTCAGGAAACCACTTGACAAACCCCTCCTTGTATGTCTTTGCCTGATTCATTACATCATCAATAGAATGTGTAACAGAAGGGTCATATTTAAGGAACCTGCCGCCGAAGTCAAATAGCTCTAGTCCGAGAATCATATATTCATCTGTCTTATCGTCAAAAAGAACATCTGGCCACCCATCCCATGCGGCTTGCTCCTCGGGGGTCAGCTCCAAAAAGTGAGGCGCGAAGTCCATCAGGTTGCTATAGCGGTCGGTCCAGTCATTATAGAAATATTCGTTCAACGGCAGCTTGACGCCGTAGTAAACTAGGGGGGTTTTTGAGATTCTCATGTTACTTGAACCAATCTGGTGCTGATCTGTTTTTCCACGCGGCCATATGCCGCTTCGGACCCATATAGTATGCACGGTATGCCGTGACGCTTGAATTTGGATCCTTATACTCGTCGGGCATCGCCTGCGTCGGCTCAGTGAAAGGCCCTCTCGCAATATTCAGCGGCGCTCTGGAAAGAGCATCTACCAAAACGTCATTGCCGCATTTGTGATGTTTGCCATAACGATGAGTATATTCAGTGAGCAATGACATGAACAAAGTAGTCAGCCAAATATAATTTTGGTCAGACTGACGGACCCATACGGCCGACGGGTGATTGGCGTGGGTGGCCTTGTAAAAGACTTCGTTTTTTGATCCTTCGATCTGGTATCGACCATTCTCGTCCTTATACCCGCCGAGAACACGATGGGCGGTCGATAGTAGTTGAGCCGATTCTAGGATCATTTTGACGACATGCTTATCCATGTGATACATGGCTGCATATGCGGGATTAGGATCGAGATAGAAAATGTTAATGTTTTATCTCCAAATGTATAAATATATTAAAACAAAAGGTAAACGATTGATAATAGCAAGACTGTTAATGTTAAATGTGCGCATAGAATTATTTACCAATGCCTAATGACGTTGACAATAATAATGCCACAGGTTATAATGTGTATGATGACCCAAAAAGTTTTCAATAATAATGCTATTCTTGCTTCACGTATAGATAGGATAGGAACATCCGGTCGATCCTCGTCCGTCTGTCCCATTAAGTGCCCAGTTGCCCGAGCCCATATACGTTCTAAACTATTCATCCTTCGTAGGTTTTTTGTGTCTGATCGAATGACCTCAACGTCATACTCGGCGACTGTTTTCTTGATCTTGATCAGGCGACCAACCAAGGCCTTAAACTCGCCATAAGGCATATTCATATAGGTCTGAATTTGCTCCGGCGTCGGATGACCAAGAATACCCCAAGGGTTCGTGTACTTGACTTTTTCTTTCTTAGCGGCCATGGCCGCCTTCTCCGTTGCAACGGTTACATTTCACATTGGGGACTTTTCGCATCTCGTCCGAATATCCTTTGCGTTCATTGACCTTTCGATCAAGGTGAAAGAACAACAACCAGAGGGCGACCGAAACGAATACCGACGCAAGATATAGGACAGCAGTAAACATTAGGGCTTCTCAATCTTTCCGAGAATTTGTACCGAGTCGAGCAATGTAGATCGTAGTATACGCTCTTCCTCGGAGGAAAGCAAGTAATCTTCCTGATTGACAGGAGGATCAGGTTCGGTCAGCAAAATCTCGGTGATCTTGTCTTTCATGGACTCCGGCAAAGGTGTGCTCATAGGAATATCCAGTCAATGAACATTGGCACCAGGATTGCCAAGGCGCATAGGCCTGGGAAAAGATACCATGAACATCGCAGCGCCAGGTCAACTTTAGTCGAAAGAACCGTAATGCAGCCGCTTAGGAAAAGGGCTGCAAGAACGGCTAGAGGTGCTCGGTTACGCATTGGGGCTCATGTAAAACTCACCGTCAATCACGCGAACCTTGACGTATCGGTTCTTTTCGTAGACACCCGACCGGGTGTAATAGCGGCCGCCGTCGATCCAGACAGAGCCGTCCATCGAGAAGTGATTGTCATGGACGTAGTGGGACATGATCACCTCGCCGCTGTCGGCGATGATGCCGTCCATGGGTACCTTGAAGCACCCCTCGGCATTCGTGATAAAGACGCGCGGGTCCTCGGTGAGGCGTGTCAGCGCATCGACATGGGCGGCGAAGTAATTCGAGTGCCCCCTGCCCTTGTCGGGGTTCGGCTGATAGAAGACGTCCACAGGCATGTCACTCCAATCGGTGCCTGCGGCATTGGGGACAGAGAAGAACCCTAGGAACTTCGCCTTGTACTTCTCCTCGATCATATAGACCTTGGAAATGTGGTAGCCGCCGCGCGCGGCCGAGCGAAAATATGGGGTAATCATTTTGCACCTGCATGAGCACAGACAACCCGGGTTTCATAGGGGCCGTTTGTGTGTTTCCTTTTGTGGTAATGGGGGCTTGAAGCAACAGAGACCTGGTCTAGGTCACTTCAAGCCACCGCGGCTACTTCAAAAAGTCGGGCAGATCGCTCGGGCTGGGCGCGTCGAAGTCGGCGTCAACCGCGACGGAGCCGAGCGGCAGGACCTCGGGGATCGCCGTGCCGGGAGCCGTGGTCGAGCGGGCCTTCAGCTTCGCAGTCACACGAGCCGCAACCGCAGTCTGGTCGGTCGCAGCCTTCACGCCGACGGCCTTGACGGCCTTCTTGGCCTTGGCAGGCTTCGCGACCTTCGCCTTCTTCGGCGCCTTCGCCTTCTTCGGCGCCTTCGCCTTGGCAGGCTTTACGGCCTTGGGGGCCGCGGCCTTGACCGTCAGGTCGCCGACCTTGAAGACTTCCGGGTTGGTCAGGCGGTACGCCGTCACTTCCTTGCCGGCGCGGACGGCCTCGATCTTGCCGCCCATCTTGCCGATCTTCCACATATACGTGGAGAGGCGGTAAAGCTCGATTTCCGAGCCGAGGGTTTCGGCAAACTCCGTCTTGGTCACGGGCTTGCCGGACAGGAGGACAGTGAGGACCTTGAAGTGCTGCTTAAGTTTGGTAGACATGATATAGACTTTCTCCGGTATGGGAAATTTCAATGATGATAAGATGATATCACCAATGGTGGTAGGTGTCAAGAACTATCCGGCGACCCCGTAAAGAAAAATGAAGACGGCGAAGATCGCCAGGGCAGAGAAGAAATTCACAATCTTTGTACGCATTTTCAGATGACCTCGTAGGGCTTGTCCCACTTGCCGACGTTGACATTGATGTACCAGCCCACGTCGAAATAGTCCACCTGGGCGTCACTCCGGTCGTGATTGCCGTCATTCATAGCAGCGACCAGCTCCTTCATGAAGGCGGCGCAGGCGCCGGTATACTGGTCATCGATATAATACGGATTGACTTGGGTGTTCTTTCTGGTCTCCAGGTATTCGGCGTTCTTGGCATTGTCGCCGTAGCGGTCAATCCGCGAACCCGAGCGCAGAATCGCAACCTGGTTGCCGATCAGGTCCAGGGCGCCCTTCTGGAGGGTGACGTTCAGCGAGGAATGGTGGTGCACGCCGATGGAACCCTTGACGCCGTACTTGGCGAAGACCGCCTTGATTGCGGGGGCCAGACGGGCCTTCTTTTCTTGAGACATATATGCCATGATGGAAACTCCGGTTAATCGTTGAAGACGGTGAGGGTCATGAAGCCGAACAGGGATCCGTCGACCTGGATGATAGTCTGAAAGGTAATGGGTTCGCGCATTAGATAACGCCTCGCGTGTCGGTATTGAGAGTGGGACGGAACTTTTTGATCAGAAGGCGCTCGGCCGTGTGGGCCTCGGCCTTGCCGCGAACAACCTTGACCACGCGGATCGTGAAAGCTTCGGCGCCATTCTTGCGAATGACCTTGCAAAGCTTCCAGGCGTGACCTTCGCGCCCGGCGCGCGAAACGTGTTTCTGCCAGCGGCGCATTGCAGACTTGAGCGCCGTGGTCTCCACGACGGTCACGCCGATATAGAAGTCCTTACCACAGTCCACGCGGTAAATCACGTGGTTGCGGTCGGAGCGGCGTTTGCGTTTGCAATTCATCATGCAAGTATTATCGCACACCACGGCGAAGATAGCAAAGGAATAGTTTCCGTTGGAATCAAGGGGTTAGGTGGGGTAGGAGCTAAGCCATTGAAATATATGGCTATTTTTCCCGGGAAAAGCTTGAAATTTTGTTGCGAAGATGGGGAGGTTCTTGAAACTTTATTACACGGGCAGGAACCCGGCATAAATGGCGGCAGAATGGCGGCGAGACAGGGGAGCTAGATTGACCCGGACTCCTGTCTCGCCGCTCTATACCCGCCGGAGCGCCGGGCTTACCGGTCTGCCAGGGAATCGAGCTCCTCGGTCAGAGCTTCATCCGTGGGGTCGTATTTTTGCATACGCCTGATGAGATTAGATTCTCTATGAGGTCGCTCTGAGAATGCATTCTTATTGAGGGCTGACTTGCGCTTGTTACTCTCCGTGCCCCAATCGTCATAGGCACGGCCGCGAAAACTTCTACTCATTTTGGTTACTCTTGGTATTCCCTTAGCTTCATCCCATATTGATCAAGGACAGGCTGCCACTCCTTGAAAGTCTTCCCGTGGTCCATCTGGCCCAGGGTTTCCCACTGCCATTGATGGATCATTTCGTGAATGATACACTCAATGAAATGTTTGCGCGAATAGAACCAGGTGTCGAATGAGAGGGTGACCTTTGTCAGATCATCCTCGGTCTTCCCGATGCACTCCCCAAAGATCATTCGTCGGCGACGAATTTCAAACAATGGAGTGTGAAGCTTTTCATCGAAAATCTCTCGGTTGATTGCGCGCCACCACTTTGCAAGCTCTGCGTAATTCGGATAATATTTCTTCCGAATGGAAGCTTTTTCGTCCGTCATGACGCGAGTGAGTTGTGACTTTTTCTTTTTTGCCATGCTTATCTCCTCTAGGGAAGTTTCGCATAACGAACATCATCCTAGAATGTCATGCCACTTGTGAGGGTATGCCAGCTTGATGGCATCCTCGTTCAAATTCTTGACGCGAAGGTTCTTAAGAAGCATATTGGAGAACACGATGGCCTCCTTGGCTTCCATTGCCTCTAGCATCTGGATCAGAATCGTATTCATCCGTTCGTCCGTGAGTCCGGCGGGGCGCCGTGGGTTGCCTTCCTCGAACAGATAGATACGACCGAGCTCCTTGTAGATAGACGTATAGCCCATGCCGCGAGGAGAATCAGACGGCTTATAGAGCGGAATCTTTTTGATCAGATACCGAATGCTTGGGTGGAAGGCGCCGCGGAGAACCATATGCAATGACTGGTTGTCATTGTAATGGAGGATCGCGGCTCTGTCTTCGAGGGTTGGAGCCTTCTCGATTTCCTCGAAGATTTCGTAGATTTGCTTAACCATAATTGTAACTATTCTCTTTCAACATTTTCTCGGTAAAGTATAATTTCAGAACTGGTCAATGACCTCAATTAAATTCTTCAATCGTTTTTCGATAAAGTAATTGAGCATCCGCTGGCGGTTGCCCGGTTTCGCTGCATCATAGGCAGCGACGATGGCATCTACGACTTCCGTTGGGATGAAGTCAAGGTCGACCAGAACCTGGTTGCGCTTGTATCCGCGGAGCATCGTTTCATTGGTGCAGATCACGTCAACGGGGGAGTCCATCCATTGCGCGAGTTTCTTGCTATTTATGACTTTCTGTCTGGAGCCTGTGACAAAGGTGTCGTCCGGAGACATGAAATTGGGGATGCCGTCACTCCGGTCGCCGCGCAGAATGTGCTCCTTGATGAAGGCATTCGGATTGACCGTATCGATGTACTTGGCGAGAATGGGGGAATATTGCCGCACGTCCCGATACTTCTGGAGCTGGGCGAAGTCCTTGTCCGAAGACAGGATCAGCACCTTTTCGTGGGGCGAGTAAATCTTGGTGAGCGTGGCGATGATATCGTCAGCCTCGGCGCGCTCGACTTCAACGACCTTATAGGGGAAGAACTGTTTCAGTTCCTCGCGCACCATATTGATTGTCGTGAAGATCAGGTTCCAATCGAGGGTCGAATTGCCACGGTCCTTCTTGCGATTGGCCTTGTAGAACGGGAAGACTTCCTTGCGCCAGTACTGGCGGGAGTCGCAGCAGATGACCAGATTGCCATAGTCCTTCTTGAATTTGCGCGAGTATGAACGCAGGCTGTTCAGGACCATATGACGAATGAGGTCTTCCTCAAGCTTCACGGTCGACTTGGCCCCGCCAATCTGCTGCATGAGGTTGGCGATGATGACTTGTGATATATCAACCAGGATCATAATATTCTCTTGTTTAGGAGCTCTTTGGATCCCTGTCGGGAATCTCGGGGAAATTTGTGTTCACGAAATCCAGAGATTCGTCCACGACGCCTTGAAGCGGGTGGTCGAGTCCGTATATTCGCATGAGGCCTGAGCGAATGACTTCGACGGCGAACGAATAGTCCTGAAGGAATGCCTCATTATCTACATCGACGCCATCGAGAGCCAATTGATTGAACACGGCTGTCATGTTCTTATCGATCAGGTATTCGATAAACTCGCTTTTGTTGCGCTCGATTTCTTCTGTGAAGCCTGCAACTGAACGATCCTTGACGATTCTGTTGCTCGGAAATGCGACAACGTTTTCATGGTTCATTTGATTGCCTTGAGAATAAGAGTATCGCCATTGATACGCCCATTCACAGGCTGCGACTTGGACTTGATGTTCTCCATCAGTCTCCGGAGGGAGACCTTGCCCGCTTGAATAACCTGGGGAACCGTCTGTCCGGGCTTGCGGAGCTTCTTCTGCATCGAGGCCTTTTCGTCAAAATCAAGAATGGTAGTACCCTTGATATTTAGCGAATGTCCCGCCTTGGCGACGATATAAGCCAGCTTGCGCGTCTTGGCATTGTAGAGCCAGACAGATTCCGAACGAACGATATTCGACGGATGCACCGAGTCGACCGACAGATCGGGATCGTGCATCTTATACTTGACCTTTGAGGTCATTTGCTCGGCGCTCTTGACCTTGGTCTTCCGCGGCTTGCGAGTCGCGATGGAGGATGCGACGATCATGCCGCAAGCCGAAATCAGTTCCTCGAGGAACTTCTGGAACTTTTTCAGCGCGGGCTTCGTGTAGGACTTGTATCCTTCGGCAACATCAGGATCCTTGCCAGAGATAGCGAGGATCAATTCTTCGTTGAAGGGCTTGTAATATTCGGCAATCAGTTTTGCCTGAGGCGCCTTCACGCCCGCAACCTTGAGAACCTTCGACGGATCTACAGAGGTCTTGCCATCGACAAAGAGAGTGTCGATATCAATTTCAAGATCACCAATGGTGGACGACGCCGATGCCCAGATTCGATCCTGGATCGTGATAACTGGAGCTCCCGTTATCTCTGGTGCCTTCGGGGTGTCGTCCACCACGGTCTCGGGTGCGCCCATGGCCTCAGCAATGACTGCCTGGGCGCGCGTCTTCATCCATTCCATTGTCTGGTCAGGAAGAACGGCGCCATTAGAGAGCATACGGCACTGCCAGCCGAGCGTGATAAACTTGTAGTCGGGGAGTTTGGCGAGAGCAGCGAGCATTGCCTTGCCAGTCTTCTGCGCCTTGAAATAGACGAGCGTCCATGCCTTGGCATCCTTGTGCTCATACATGCCGACATACCAGTTATAGGCATCGGCGACCTGCGCGGGGGTTGCAGGGGCGGTAAACTTGGGCTCGGGACCCATGTGCTTAATCGAGAGAGCTTTGGAAAGGTGGGATTGCTTTGCCATGATAGCCTTCTGAAAGTGGTAGGTGCAGGGGGAATCGAACCCGCCTCTAGAACGGTCATCTGCCGCCAAGGGGGTCTATAAGGCCCTCCGGACTGCCAAGTCATGCACCCGTGTTTCTCATTGTGATATCATTATATAGCAAAGAAGGTGGCAAGTCAAGCTATCATTTTGACTTGCCACCGGTAAACGTTGCCGTTAGGCGATTGCGTAACGGTCGACCCTCGCGGGGGCGGTTCTTTGCTGGATGTGCCATATCACACTCCTGGACCTGGCATGAATACACAACGGAGTCGGGCAGGTTGACCTGGGAACTGTCCTGGACTAATTGCCCAGCACCACCAGAAGTCTTCATCAATTGAATCATAACTGCCAGAAGGCTGAGGTCCCTCGCCCGGGAATGGGAATGTTTGCCCGGTAAGAGTAACAAATAGACCATCCTTCGTCACCTTAACTGCACCCTTCGGCGCACGCTCACAGTCAGCCGGACCGCAACAATGGACGCTTCGGGCATCCATGTGTTTTGGATCTGCCATGATCCATGCTGCATCATCATGGCCATAGGCCGCGAAGATCGGGGCGAAGAATAGGACTGCCGACAGCGCGGCATACTTGATTTTACGAGTCAATCGGTTCATAGAGCTTTCCTTCCAGGCCACATTCCCACACACCCTTTCTCATATCGACTGCCGACTGGTACCAGACGTGTTTCGCGTCGCCTGTCACCAGATAGGTGGGAGATTCTTGACGAGACTTGATATGCCCGCATCTTTCATTGGTTCCATCCATCAATGTGGCGAACCAACCCTTCTTCTCGGGGATGCGGATAAACCGGCAGTCCTTGCAAAACTTGCGGGAATCAATCAACCCGATGCACCGAGTCAATGCGGAACGAACGCCAGCCCTGGGCATCGACGTCCCATACGGCGAGCACGTCTGGATTGTCAGGACGCGGCGCCTTGGGCACTTCGCCTTCCTGGAGCAGCACGCGGTTATCCACGATATGCTCCGGCATCAGCGTACACCGCATATTGCGGTTCTCGCCGTTGACCTTGGTAAACGATACCGTGATGATGCCGTGGGATGCCAGCGTCGTCAATTCATACTTTGTAAATAAGCTCACTGTTCTTTCTCCGAAACTGGTATGTGGTCATTAGCATTGTCTCTATATTACTATACTTTGGCTGGAAATGCAAGAGCTTTCTGGCTCTATCATCATTACCAATCAAGATATCTAGATCGCCACGACGCGGCGCTGCTTTGGTGATATCAAACTCGAAATCGAAAATTCTGGCAGCGGTCCGGATCACCGAGAGATTGCTGGTACCTATACCAGAGCAAATATTGAATGCGGTCATTCCCTCGAAATTATTATCCAGATTACGGTAGGCGAGTACGGTTGCGTCGGCAACGTCAGACACATGCACATAATCCCGAACGCAGGTTCCGTCAGGGGTCGCATAGTCGCCGCCGTTAATCTGCATCGGCTTTCCCATGATTACCGAATCGATGATCGCGGGCATCAGATGACTCGACGGATATCGAGTGTCTCCCAGACGACCATTGATATCACATCCGGCGACGTTGAAGTATCGCAGCGAAATGTGTTTGAAATTGAGCTTACTCAGCAATTCTTCCCCATAAATCTTTGTCCATCCATATGGGCTGGTTGGATACAATCCGCCGACGTATTCTCTGCGACCGCCCTGAGGACAGTCGCCGTAGACACCAGCCGAGGACGCAAAGACGATTTTCTTGACGCCCCAGGCACTCATTTGTTTTAGCAGATTGAGGGTGCCGCCGACGTTGTGCTCATAGTATTTGATTGGGTCGGCAACTGACTCGCCGACGTAAATCTTGCCAGCCAGATGGATCACACCTTCAATCGAATCTCCATGAATGTTGAACAGAGTTTCTAGCGAACCAGACAGCGCGATATTGCCCATGAAGTTCGCCGCGATCTTTTGATCGATAGGCATCTTGGTGTTTGATCCATCATCGAAAATGATCGGATAATACCCAGAGTTAATCAGTGCGCGAACCACGTGTGCGCCAATGTATCCGCGGCCGCCTGTAACCAGAACCTTCTTCATGACAGGAACTTCTTCAGTTCGGCATAGTCTCCGACGTATTTGTCATCGACGTAGATTTGGGGAACAGTGCGAACGCCATGGGACGAGAAGAACAAGAAAAAATCATTCTTGTCCATATCGACGCCAATACGAATTTCTTCGTATGGCACGTTCTTTTCGTCTAGGAGGGATTTAGCTTTGAGGCACCAGGTGCAATTGGGCGCGGTGTAGACTTTTGCTTGCATTATCTCTGCTCGCTTCAATAGCCGCATTTGCTTCGGCTTTGGCATGATTTGACCATTCACAGATATTTAGTAGGTCTTCAACGAGCGGATCGAAAATAGTCTGAGAATTTTCAGTCGCGGGCATGATAAATCCCATGACGACCATTCCCTGTGCGATCAGATTTTTGACGTACTCGATGGGATCAATGAACGTCGCAATCTGGTTCATCGTGACCTTTGAGAGGCGGGACAAGTCACTCCCATGCTTCATCATGACGATGTGGTATCGATCTTCGCCGACTGGGGCGCCCAGCAGGGGAATCAGGTCGGGAGCCACGTCATTGATAACGACAAAGGCCGTGCGGGTATTGTCATCATGAAGCGTGCCCTGAGCGAAGCAGCATACCTTACCAATGGGAAGGGTCATCGTTCTGTGTATTCCTTGAATGTGATGGTCTTCCCCTTGTCCTTGGAACAAAGCTCCCACCATTTGACATCGGTGTTAAAATAGATCACGCGGAATCCTGGGTACCAAGCCTGCCATGTCTTATAGACATTCTCGGCGTCATTCGTGATCGACTTGGTCCCAGAAAGGTCGAGGTCGATCAGAATGATTTTCTTGTCGATTTCATCGATGCCGGCAACATCGTATTTGGATTCGATCACGGCTTGAAGTCCAGGATCATATCCGAGTCATTCAGACCAGAGGTGAAGCGCCACGAATTGTCATTGACGATAATCCGATTGATCCCGTTGCCCTTCATGTTGGCGCGCAGGATCGATTCCTTGGGATCATTGCGCGCAAAGACTTCCTCGATAGTCTCGATACGGCCACCCAGGTAGTACAAATTGGACTTCTTGGAGACCTTGGAGTCCAGGTCATTCTCGCCGCGCGCCCGGGTCGTGAAATAGAAGCCGTACGGCGTTGCGTTATACCTTTCCTTGATATCGCGTGCCATCTGCATTGCAATGGCAGTATCCCATGCCGAGATTTCCTTCTCGGAGGTTTCAGATACAAACGTACCGGGAGACAGGAACGTCACAAAATGCTTTTCCATGATCAATTATCCTCTACGCATTTTCGCGATATCCACGGCATCCTTTTTCGAGAATACCGGGACAAGGTTGGACTTGTGCATAACGGCAATGCCGATAAGCTTCTGTTCACCAGAATAGACCTTCTGGTCAGGTTTAGCAAAAGTGCCAGTGGGGATTGTGTTTGAGAGCGGAGCTAATTTGGCTGGGGAGGCTGGATTCGAACCAACGTTCACGGTTTCAGAGACCGGTGTCCTACCACTAGACGACACCCCAATAAGACCATACGATGCGAGAAATGCTTTGTGTTCGGCTTCGGCTGCCAGAAGCTTCGCAGACTTCTTGTTTTTCTTGCGTCTGGAGGTATTCTTGGCATAAACGAACATCAGATTTTCTCGAATGTTATCTTGTATATATCGTACTTGTAGTACAAATTGGACTTCTTTTCGCCCGGACTTGCGTCATTGACGTATTTTAATAGGTTCTTTGCCGCTTTTAGCGTGCCAGACTGAATCTCAGAGTGGTACGCATAGATGCAAAGGTCCTGATCGTCAGTGAAGCTTTGTTCCAGGGTCGCGCTATTACGAATTTCATTGTGTCAGAATTATAGCAGGTTCTGACTGTGTTGTCAAGGGGCTTCGACTACTCGATTCGGTTCTCTGCCGAGATTCTTTTGAACCCATTCCACGCCGCCATGCCTTGTCCCTAATTGTCACAATTCCCCTCCTGGTTTCCGACCTAGAATAAACCTACCGAACCTCGCTGGCCGGGCCGAATTAAATCAGTCAAACGACGCCCTTTTTTTTCTCTGTTGGGGTTTTCCAGAAATAATCTTCAGATTCACCAAGTCGACCCCAAACAGGGACATTTTCAACATCATAGCATCTTGTTGACACCAGAAAATCTGGCGTCTTCAGAGTGTGGTTGGTTAATGATGGGTCAACCATCCGGCAGCGGTTGTTGGGATAGGCTCCAATTTGACCGTTAGAAAGCGCAATCACGTTATGACTTTTATGCTCGGCAGGATCCTCAGAGAAATTGAAATCCGGCTCATTCCTGTGAGCGTGATAATTATCAATTGTGAATAGATAACTGCCAGCAATCGCGCCTGCGCTTCTGGTTAAAACCTCAAAGCGCATATTGAAGATCAGGCTTTTCTCAACCACAGTAAGGCCGTGATCAAAGCCGTTCCAGAATTGCAGGTCGGTCAGGGCAAGGTCAGGTGACGGCGCAATCGGCTTGTGCGGATGATCAGAACTCCACATGAGGAAAGCGGAAATAGGCAATTTGTCGTATAACGCACCGTATTCAGGCAGGTAAGTCTCAAAATACAAAGCTCTTCCTGTCAAGGATTTAACCGTGACCCAGTAGCCCAGCGCATATTCGCCATGCCCGTCACGAAGGTCCCTTAGGTACTCCTTGCGGACCCAAACTTTCACGGGCGGGACGTTTGCTACCAGCGTAGTCATTTTATTTTCTTTCTCAAAGTGGCGGAGTAGTGGGGTTCCGACCCCCAAGCCCTTGCGGGCTCCCTCGATTTAGCAAATCGGTCCGACTCCTCGTCGGTTACTTACTCCAAACTCAATTGTTGAATTTCTTGTCACCTTCGCGGATGATCAGGGTTCCGATCACGGCGATAAGAAAAACCGCGAGGACGAGGTGCCATCCTCGCGGTGCAGTATTATCTGCCATGGGCTTCTTCGTAAGTCTTTACGGCGATTCCGCGAGACTTCAGAACCTCACGCGCCATATTCTTCAGGGTGCTCTGCATCTTCGTGCTCAATCCCGAGCCACCAATAGGTGTAGTGGCCCAGTATTGGAGCAGGTTTTCTTCAACAGGACGATATTCATCCGCCATGATTTTCTCCATCGTAACACCGAGAAGCTCCGATACTTCTTTTTCAAATACAGACATTTTGTCACTCTCGAATTGTATGGCGGAATAGCAGGGTTCCGACCCCTAACCATGTTCTTCACACGGTCCGCCCCGTTTCCAGCGGGGGACGTCTCCTCGACGTTTGCTTATTCCGTAAGGTATCTATCTATGACACCGAGCATTCTCTCGCGCGCAACCGGGTTGTCAGTATGCACATGGATATTGCCGATAGGAATCTTATCCCCGGCAAGGTGCTTTCGCACGATATACATGAGGACGTGATACCCAGTCCGTTCATCGACAACGCGACCATTGTTGGTCTTGAGCTCCTGGAAGCTCAGAAGCCCGAGGTCGTGATCAAGCGAGATTTCATCAAACTCATGGGCATCAAGGAAGGCGACGGCCTCTTGCCAAGTCTTGGCCCACATCCATTCAGGACCATCAGGAACTTCACGCCAATCGTCAAGCCAGAGCTTCATTTTACATCACCGCGATGGGGGCCGCACGCCCCGCAGGGAATGCACAACACATAGGTTTCATCATAGGGATTGGCGTCGTACCCGTATCGAGATATGACCGGGGTTCTTACGACTTCTGCGACACCCCTGCAAAAGGGGCAATGGGCAATTGGTTTCATGACAAAACTTTCACGCTAGATATGGCGGAGGGCCAGGGATTCGAACCCTAAACGTCTTCCGACGTTCCATCTGTTTTCGAGACAGCGGCCGCATCCCCGCGACTTGTCCCCTCCGAATTTTGTTCTCTCAAGTAGATATCATATTTTATATATGCGCCCACTATTAGGTTTTGGGGCACGGCGAAAAATTGATCCCGAAGGGACACAGGAAGGTCACCGTCGAAGTCAAACGACCCGCCCGAGTTATTCTGTCGGTATGTATAGAACATGGTTATTCAACTCCTTTTTCGGGCCACCAGACCACCATGGCGATCTGGACAACCTGCCAGTCCTTGGGGTCCATGCCGACCATTGCGTCTTTCGCTGCCTGGTCGGCGGAGGCCGATTGCTGCGTCTTTGTCATGCCGGTATAATGTCCCGTGCGACGCAGCCCAATGATATAGTAATGCATTCGCGGTGTCACTCCTACTCGGCCATCACGGCCTTGAGAATTTTTTCGTTGACGCCAGATGCCAGCAGCATCTTCTGGAGCGTGGCCAGCTTGCGCGCGGCAACGGTGACCATTTCATCGTCATTCAGGCGACCGGTGAAGCCGAGC
>Ga0181348_1000285_pt1 | contig 21011 bp, 27 predicted proteins | sample Su13VDMM110DN_FD_130092 | JGI IMG/M metagenome (GOLD analysis project Ga0181348, IMG submission 130092) | Freshwater viral communities from Lake Michigan, USA - Su13.VD.MM110.D.N | ecosystem: Environmental > Aquatic > Freshwater > Lake | place: USA: Michigan | collected 2013-07-16
AAATGGTCAACCTCATGTTGGACAATAACTGAATGTGGAAACTCCACACGTATTTCTTCTTCTTGCCAATCATTATCGGGGTTGACGAATTTAACTGAAACAATTTCATCTCGTTCAACCTTGGCGGCAACATCTGGAATAGAAAGACATCCTTCTATTGAAATCTTTTTTTCACCACCGTAATTAACAATAGATGGATTTACCATTGTAATAAGTTTTTCACCAAGTTGGACAAGACAAACTGATTCATTTCTACCAAGTTGATTTGCAGCAAGTCCAAGACCACCCACAGATTGAAGTGTATCTTTCATATCTCCAATTAATTTTTGAAGATTTTCTTTGTCATTCTTAATGTCTGATTGTTTTGTCTTTGTTCGTAAGACATTGTTAGATGAACTATAAAGAACAATTGGTTGTAACATTTATCAGCCGTTTGGATTTGATTCACGAATTGCTTGCTTTATCCAGTTATATGCATTTTGACTATGTGTATTTACTCGCCAATTTTTTACCTTGTTGTGATCATCTTCTAGTGAACCAAACACTCGTACATCGGAGATACGAACCCGTTCACCCGATTGGAACATGATATGCCATGCCACTCGTTCTACTCCGTCAAATTCATCACCAGCATCTCTGCTGTATGTTGGTTGTCCAAAAGTTCGTATGAGATGTCCATAACCACATTCCATTACTCCCATTTGTGGAGTCATCTTTATTTCTATGCCCTTACCTGTGGCAAACTTCGGGTATGCATGATCTAACATAATTTATCCTTTACTTTTATAATCTGTTTTGTAGAAACCCTTTGAGTTCAACACTGGTTTAGATGAACTAGATGATTCTACTTTCGTTAACAAGTTTCGTACTTAAAATCGTAAGTAGGTGTTTATAATCTCATACTATATAATGTGCCATGGCTTGAATAATATAATAAACTGCCAAGCCAATTGGCAACCCTAAAAATAATGTCAAAATAAATGCTATGACAAAATAAAAAACATATAAAAATATAAGATAGAGGCCGGTGTTTAGAAAATCTAATAATTGTTTAAACATATTTTTCTCGTATATAATTTTTAAAACAATAATACATTTCACCCAAAGAGTCAAACTCACAATTCAAGATAACTTCATCCCAAACGTCAACCCCAAACAAATTAGTTAATTCTTTTCTTAAATGAAACATTTTTTCATGTTCATCTTCAAATTGTTTTAACTTTGCTTTCTGCATGGCTGCACTATAATATCGAAACTCCCGTGTCATTGATTCACATAGAGTAATTTCATCGTCTCCATGCATTTTGTCTACTGTTTCTTTTGCACGAGTGTACGATTTATTCAACGAATCAATTGTAAGTTGAATACCAGATGAGACATCAAATTGACCTTCGAGTATTCTATTTAGTATGAATTTTTTCATAACACTAATATACGAAACTTTTCTGACATTTCCAAATTAAATTTTACAGATAGCTGGAATTACGTGATAATAATCTACGTTGTCAAGATCAATCAGTTTGTTCAGGAAACCCATCTTTATTTTATGTGACCTGTGTTTTAGGTAGAATTTAAATTCATCTTTTACAAGTGGAACTACGGATCTAACAAAATCGTTTTCACTTGTTTTGCCTGATTTTACGTAAATATACTTTTCGGCATCAACGAGTGAATTAATTATGATTTCTAAACTTGGATCTAGTGTTAACAGATCAAATATTATTCGTGTATCAAAGTTCATTTTCTTTATAATTTGGTTCATCAAAACTAAAAAACACCTGCTTAGACAACCACATGAATGCCATAGATTTTATTTCTTCGTCTGTTATTCCGTTTTCATAGTAGTTTTCCAAATCTTTCTTTGAAATATTCATTGACCTCCCATTGAACGAAAGATTCCAATCATCAACAAACATGAATGGCCGGTACACGTTGACCTCGTTTATTTTTTATTTATCTGGAACAATTGGTCATCGTCTACATTTGGATTGAGGGCATCGATGTAAACAGGTTGGCCGATTGGCATATCCATTCCTCCACCATTAAATTCATGACCATAATCTTCCAAATCACTAGCATCCATATCAATATCATCCAAATCTTCATTATCATCCCAATCATCAACTATTTCGTCACCGCCATTATAATATGTCATATAGCTATACGAAGCTCTTACATAATCTTCGGCAATAGTAATCTTCGATTGAACCCAATCTTCAAATTGGTCGTTATCATCAATCATGTGGAATAATTTTTGTGCATTGTGTACTATGGAAAGTAATTGTGCCTTCAACATATAACCCTCACCTCTGCCACAATCGCAATCGCCCTCGTACTCATCGAAGTCCTCTTGGAGTTTCAATTCTGCCATAGCAACAGCTGCCTCGGCAAGTTTCATCTTCTTTTTATTGCTCGACTTCTTAATTTGTTCTGCAAGTGTTACAGCTTCAAACAATATCTTACCTGATTCGTTCAGTTTCTTTTTATTAACTTCTTTTTGTATAGCTTCGTTGATTTCTTTTTCAACGAATTCTTTTAAGTTTTGCATTTGATTCTCCATAATCGATTCTACTGGTCTTGATTTAGTTTTACCACCACGTTTTCTTTTTTTTCTCGCATAACAATGTGCCTTCTGACTAAAACCTTTTGCATTGGAGCAGTCGATAGAACGTTTATATTTCGTTGACCACTTCTCTAATATACTCAATATTTCTTTATTTTCCAACATATCAAGTTAGATCAGCTCCCAACATCTTATCCAATTTATCTGCGTCTGGATCTTCATCCGGTTCAAAATCCTTTTGACTAACTCTCGTGTCTAAATCCAAAAATGCGTCCAAGTATCTATCTTTATTTTTTGGTATTAAAGATCTTTGATTCATAAGAGGCTCCACCACTGCAACATAATCTTCTTTTTCTTTGTCACTTATCGGTTGATACAACTTATCTTTTAATCGTGCAGTATCTTGTGGACTCCAAGAAGTTATAGTATGACCAAAGACATCTTCCATCATCTTCATGACGTAATCTGCTTCTTCTATTTCTTTATATGTTAATTTTTTCTTCATAAACATAAATATCATAGTTTTGAAATTGCATCTAATATCTGTGGTGCCATTGGGTTTGGTAAGTTATCTTTTGTAAACCAATTTATATCATCATGTTCAAAATCTATTTTTACAAAGAACTTCTTTTTAACTTGATAAAGAAATAGAAAATACAATCGTCGATCTGCATAATACCTGTCCAAGCAAATCAGCTGGGTTTTTTCCGGTATTACATGCATGGTTTCTTCAAAAAATTCTCGTCTAGCACAATCTTCCAATGACTCTAATTGATTAACGTTGGACTCTCCAGACGGAACAGACCAGTGGCTACCTAAGTAGTGTGCCTTTGAAGTTCTCTTAGTAAGCAAAAACTGCTTATTTTCTGTCATAACTAAAACACCAGAAGCAGCTGGCTTATTGATCTCAGACAATTCTTCTGGTGTAATGTTATTTATTTTATTCATTTTTGTTTACATCTAATTTACTTTTTATATGGGAACAACTCATTTAATCTTTGTTGTCTTTTATTACATCCACAGTCGGACTTACCCATAGCAAGGGCAACTTCTTCCGCTAGTTTATCCAAACCGAGTGTGTTTGTAACTTTTGCGATAGTATCACCAAGACCCTGAGATTCTTGAGTTTCTTTTGTCTGTGTTTCCGTTTCCATTAAATCATCCTACTTCAATGTGAGTAAATATTTTAACTTGTTAAATTCCGCAACCATCTCGTCACGAATGTTGAGAAGGTCTGTATCATTTGCTGGACTTAGTGTTGTTGAAAGAGAAAGTAAATAAGCAATTGTTTCATCAATGAATGTCATAGAATCCTTTTCATTACGATTATAAACCTTCATTGGAAGAGCTGGAACACGACCATACTTACCCATCATCACTTCTACGAAGTTGTCAATAAGGACAGTTAGTGCATCATATATACCACCATAAGCTTTATGACGGGCATATGATGTTGTTTGCCAGTGAAAGAAACGAACTTGATTGTGAACTTCAACTAATTTGCTTGCTACTTCATGCATTATAATCCCCCCCCCTTTAATATTTACTGTGATACTAATAAATATGAATTTTATTTGAAAAATTCGTTATTGATTGGGATTAGTTCTTTGTTTTTATTAACCAGTCGGTGTATTGTTATTTGAATTTTTTGTAATCCAAAAATACCCGTTTCATTGGCTTGACTAATTATTTGATTCAACTTTGGTATCCACTTAGCATTTTCAGTTACCAGATCATTAGAATTCACTTCAACGATAACATCATGATCTTTTAATTGGTTTTGAAAAAGAACTCTTGAATCTGGGTAACCACTTGTGAATTTTAATTCATTGGTTAATTGACTAACAACCGATTCGTTATCAAGATAAAGAGTAGAAACCCACGGTTCAATAAACTTTGCAAGTTGATAGTTGGAATTTGTTAGAACTAATCCAATATCAAACTTTGGGTAAACAATTGGCATCAAATATTTATCATGTTCAACAAACGATCCCCACTTGCGAGCATAGTCCCATGTTGATTGATCCATCAGGATTTGCCAGTCCATAGATTTCTGTGAGTGATTATTTGTTAAAATCCCGTGTTCAAATTGACCGCCGCGGCAAGTTAGATGATAAACAAATCCGTTCCAAACTTGTATTAGATCTAGTCCACTTAAAACAAATCTATTGAAAATATCCGAATCTTCTCGTGCAGATTTTAATATTGGATCATGACCACCTATTGAAACTATGTTCTTCTTATGAATCATCCATGGGGCAAAACAACCATTTGTTATTTTACCATCGTTTTGAATTGTTAATCTCTCAACATATTCATTCAATTGATCTTCTTTAAATCCATCTTGAATATCTGTTTCTGGCCAAAGACCAAAGTCCTCTACTATTTTTTCTGGACCTGGTGGGTGAAGTGGTGGCTCAATACGAGTTGCACACACAACAGAATTTTCTGTAAGTTTCTCATACATTATTAAATCAGTATTCTTACAGAGATACATATCGGCATGAAACACCATAACAATATCCGTTTCAGATTCGGCAATACACTTATCATATGCACGACCAATCCCATACAATGAATTGTTTAGGTCTGGATTGATTATATACTTTACATTCAAAGATTCTGAGTTTTCTTTTAGCCAATCTATTGTTCCATCAGTATCTTTATCTACGAACACAATGATGTCATGATCCTTTCGATATGCATTATTCCGTATTGATGGAATACAGGATTTTAAATATCGTAGATTATTTTTTGAGGGAATACAAAACGTTATCTTTTCCATTATTTTTCTATATGCGTGACCGACTCTCTTTGATGAACGACGCATATGGGAACCAGTGGTTCCAAACGGAACTATCTCAATTTTATCAAATGTTGCACCGTTCAGCGCATCCCAATTGTACATCAAAAGACCGAATTGATTTAACTGTTTAAGTAATCTATTGTTATCATCAATAGTATATCCTTTCTTTGGTCCGTGCAATTCACCGTAAAATTCATTTATATATGATAAGGTGCCATCATGAAACATTTTATCTATAACTTTATATTCCGCACCTTCTATATCAATCTTGAAGATTATGTAATCGTCCTTAGAGAAATTTTTAGATATAAACTTAGATATGTCAATTGACTCCACACCACTACCATCATCCAAATTTGATGTGTCTTCAAGACTATGCAATTGTACGTGGTATCTTTTTTTGCCTTCTGAAATCCATACGGCTTTTTTGAATGGAAAGAATTCTTTGAATCCAATTTCATTTCCAGTTGAAACAAGTTCGGCGTAAAATTCATCTGAACATTCAAATGAGTAAGCAGAGAAATCCTGATAGTCCTTAAAAACTGTTGAGAACATTCTTAGTGAGCATCCATCGTTTGCTCCACAATCTATAAAAATCTTTTTCATATCAATTTTAAAAAGTCACAGAGTGGTTTGTGTTCTTCAGATAACTTATCATAATCTTCTTTCTTAAATTCAAACTTTGATGTCTCTTCAAAAAATTCCACATGGCAAACATAATCTAACGTGAGCATAGTTCTTTCCTTAGTGATAGGTTTAATTCCTCGGTGCCAACCATTTGTATCAGCTATTAATAAATCACCTTTCTTTGCCGTCAAGAACTTTACATTACCTTCCCCATAGATTCTATTTATTTCGTCCGTACTCCATGTGTATTTGTTATTCCAGTTATTACCATTTATTTCAAACTTTTTCAGATTACTACCCTCAACATAACAGAATGGACCACCATCTAAATCAACATCATCCATGTAAACAAAGAATTTCAAAAATCTTGGAGAATTTGGATCGACGTGGTATAATTGATTACCACCTTCATTCATAGAATTTACAAAACTTTTTCTAAGATTGCAAGTACCAAATGCAGGAAAACAGTCCATGTATACACCGGCAATATCTATTATTCTATCATCGAACAAGAACTTGTGTATTTCCGGAACACTCACCAATGGTTGTAGAACTTGCATGTATAATTGTGAATTTCTTGATATGTCCTGTGAAATTTTAGATTGGTTGTATGGGTGGTTACCATTACTCAATATTTCTTCTGTTTTACTGTTTATCAAATCTATCGTTTCTATGTCTAAGAAGTTTTCTAACTTTGCATATCCTTTTTCTTCTATCTCACTTGCAATTTTAAGACCATCAGATGAAGGAGAGTAGTTTTTATACTTCTCTCGCCTTTCAACATATGCTTGGCTAAACTTTGATAAGTTATCCATACCTTTTGTGACTGCCCGTGGATCTGGCCAATTTACCCATTCGATATTATTCATTTTAATTATCCTTGTTGATTTTACTTTTTATTTCATCTGTTAATGGAAAATGGATTTTACTGTAATCACTACTACAATTGAAATCAAATCCTTCTCCCAAGTTATATATATTTGTTCCATTTAATAAAGAACACTTGTACAAAGAATCTGCCATATCCATATGTGAATCTTTGAATTCGTCATAGGAATACCCGTCGATATCACCTTGAATTTTTCTGAATGTACCCATTGGGTCTTTACTAGAATCTTTACTTTTACCGTCTATGCCAACGTAATATAATTCAGCTGGATTGAATGACATAACAAAATAATTCAATCTTCCAGCGGCACCTTCCTTTTTACCAACCGTTGTATTATAATAAATCAATCGTTCTCTATATTGTTCCTCAAACGATAAAAATGTTTCGGATGAATAAAATGGTCTCCCGGTAACCGGTTCAAGTGCTATTGTACACGAAGGATTATACATCAGAAAATTATGCAACCTTTCATCTTTAAAATCAATTATTTCTGAAAGAGTCAAGTGGGCTATATTTTTTATATTTCTAACTTTATCGTTTAAGTAGAAGTGGGTGGTGGTTACGATACAATCATATTCTATATTTTCCCAAGATACAGAATTAACAGAAGGTCCTGCACCAATTACAAGAACTTTCTTCCCAGTAAACTTTTCAGAAAACGTGTTGTCAGATAGAGTAGATGATTTAGTTTCTAAAAATTTTAACATATCTCATCTTTAATTTTGTACAACTGTTCACCTAAATTAAATTGCCACTCGTAGTCAATATCGAATGATTCGATTTCCCTCATTGTAAATAGTTCTGGTTGTGGTGGGTAGTTCGTATCCATCCAATGACCTTTGCCGATTATATCCAAACGACTCCCATACAAACAATGAGCTGCTTCGTAGATTGTATCTACGAACTTCGTGTTCATGATAGTAGAATCTTTCCAATCTGTAATAGGTAGGCTGTTGGAATTCCAATAGTATGTTTTCTTTTCGAATACCGCAAATCCACCCTCTTTATCCGATTCAAGAAACTTATTTATAAAGTCATCTATCGTTTCTATTTTTAACAAAGGATTACAAGCACTAACAAGAACAACATATTTGAATGGTAATTTATCCCACCAGTCATATATTTCAGTCAAAGGTTGTCCTTCCGACTTCGCGGATTGCTCCGAACGGTTGAAAACATTTATTCCATGATTTGATGCAATTTGTTTTAGTTCATCCTCATATGCCGAGAAATAAATGTTTGACTTTGGTATGACAGTTGACTTGTTTAATTTTTCAAAAAGAATATCAACAAGAGTTGTTCCGGCAAATGGTCTTATCATTTTTGCAGGAACTCTCTGTGAACCAAGTCGAGCTTGTACCAATAGACAAACGTCTTCAATTTTTTTCATCGTTACCAGCCAGTTCGTTTAACAATTCATTAATTCGAGCATCACATTCTTTTATGTCTTTGAATATTGTTCTTGCCCTATCTGGTGCAATCTCGAACGCAAGTCGAACTGCATCCATCCAATTTACATTATTACGTGCACGAATTTTTTCAATCTGATCAATAATTTCAGAGTCAGTTCTATTATTCATTTCAAAAAACCTCGATATGTTAGTATCCCATGATTTTATTAAAGGTAAGTCCGAAGATTTATGATACGTTCCTTTTCCAATTTGTTTGAATGGAACTAAATTAGATGATAATATATCGTCACAATTTTCCATAAACATTTGTTCTATTTCGCGTATCAATTTGTCATATCCACTTTTGAATGTTTCCGATGAAGCATTTATTTTAACTAATCGTTGAACATAAATGTCTCCCGTATCTAATCCTTCATCTATTTTGTGTATCGTTACTCCAATGGGTGTGTTATCATGGAGTGCCCAAAACAAAGGATGGCGTCCACGATTGTACGGCAAATAAGATATATGAAGATTGATAACTCTCTGATTAATTATGTCTATAACTTCTTTTGATATTATATGGTGATATCCAAAACTAATCAACCAATCAAAACCAATAACATCTTTACTAGTAATCTTTTCTGATGTTTGAATTACTTCGTGACCATTTGATTCCAGAAACTGAATCAAAGACGTACTTGATTTATCATACCCCAAAAAGAGTAATTTCATTACACGTCCTTTTTCATTAATCATAAAATCTCCCGTACTAACTTGAACTTTTCAGAATATTCTACACCAACTTCAGATCCCCAGACACGCATTAAATTTTTGACGTTTTCATAACTTCTGGAGTGTGGATATTTTCGCATTTCTTCATCGTATACTTTTAAGGCAAGAATTTTCTTGGACACTTCTAATTGTGATACTTCAATATATGTGTTTCCATCAAAAAAGGTAAACGGATTATAATCAGTTGAAGATGGTACATAATAAGAATATATCTTATTCTTGTTGCCAAATTGTGGTCTGAAAACGGTTAGGGTTGACTTAGCAACGATTGAATGATCTATGTTTAGGTCTCCCACAAAATGTGTAAAGATTATATCCGGCTGGTAATCTACATTTGATTCTATAAACTTACAAACATCTAACATTGAAACAGAATCCATTTGGTTATCTGGAAAGTTTCCAAAATTAAATTTCTGTATTCCTAGTACTTCAGAAACTTTTTCTAGTCTCAAATTTCTATTTTTAGAAGAATCAAATCTACTACCTACACCATCTGTGAAAGTAATCAGATGAATATCATTACCTTCTTTAGAAAGTTTTGATATAGTTCCACCACAGCCCAATGTTTCATCATCCGGGTGTGCAGCCAAAACTAAGATTTTATTTTTCACTGATTCTAACATCTGATATTATCACCCCGTTTTCTAATTTTGCTCTACTAAATTCCAATTTATATTTTCCAGCTTCAATGTATGTACTAGGATAGTTTTCACCATCTAGCATTCTTATTTGATCGTAAATATACGAAATATCTTTATCACTGTCAACTATTAATTTGTTATCCTTTTTGCGTTTATAGGTAGTTGGGATTCCAAATTGTGGAATTGGCGATAATACATTCTCTACACATTGAACTATTAACTTAGAAGAGATTTTAGCAATCGTAGACCAAATATCATTTAAGTTTCCCTGTAAAGTTATTGGCTCGGACAAATAAATTCCACCAGAATCTACTTCAGATTTCATTTCTATTAGATTTACTATCGTAGAAATAGATCCCTTTATTATTTGATTTTGTATTGGGCTACCACCTCGATCGTCCGGTAAATTTCCAATATGAACCACTACACATTTAAATCTCCCAAATATTTCTTCTTGAACTATCTCAGACCAATGAAGAAAGAAAATCCATTCTGGATCAATAGATTCTAGATATTCAAGTGTGAATGTATTCAAAAAAATTACATTTTGAATTTTTTCTGAAACCAACTTGTGTAATTGATTAGACCAATCATTATTTTTAGATATTATAACTATCATAAACAAATTCATCCTCTTCGTAATCTCTATCGGAAACATTTCCAATTACATTATAAAATTTATAGGCGGGAATATTCCCATCAATGAATGGCCTCTTTGTTGTTACATTTTCAAATGAAAATAGATCCCCGGCTTTTATTGGTTTAGAAACCACAACAGATCTCATTGCTTTTTTAAAAATTTCTTCTGACTCCGTAAAATTGGAATCTTTTGTTCCCATGCATGTTTCCGCGTATCTGATATGTTCGACCATGGTTTTTAATTCATGGGGCTCAAGTGCAAATGGATGGTCAGGTCCTTTCATAAACTTACTCAAAGTAAAATGTTTTTCTATAACGGTTGCACCAGCAGAAACAGCAAGTGCAGGTGTTAACGGAGAAATGGTGTGATCTGAAAATCCCGTTTTGTATCTCTTGTCCAATGACATTTGTTGAATAGTATTCATGTTGACATCGGATGATGGAGTTGGATATGCGTTGTTACAATGTAGAAATGTAACATCAGCTATACTATACTTACCAGCGATATTCAAGATAGTATCAATCAATTTAATGGTTGCGCCAATTCCGATTGAAACAATTATTGGAAGTTTTGCAGAACAAACCATGTCTACAAATCTCAAATCCGTTGATTCAAAACCAGCAATCTTCAATCTCTTAACACCAATACTAACGAGTTCATCAACTGCTCTTTCATCAAAAGGAGTTGACATGAACTCTATATCATTTTTATCACAATACTTTTTCAGATTAGATTGCCATTCTCTTGGTAATTCTATGTCCTTTATAAGTTTAGGAATATTTTTATAGTTGGCGAAATCTGGTGTAAACTTACTATACAAAGTTTCGGATGAATACGTTTGAAACTTTACGGCATCTGCACCCGATTCCTTTGCCACATCTATGAGTGAAATGGCTTGGTCGAAACTGCGGTTGTGATTAGCCCCGGCTTCTGCTATGATAAATGTTTTTGTCATATAGGGGTAGATTCAAAATTAGTTTGTGTAAAAGTTCTGTGTTTGATAGGATACAATCATGATTGAACAATGATGTTTTGTGTATCATGGGATAGTGTTTTGAAGTTGGAAACTCTTCATAAAGTTTTTCAACTGAGTTGGTGTCACATATCAATGTTGCAAAGTAATACGATGAGTTCAAATCATGTGGAAGTAATCTACCATTTAGATTTAATCCCTCAATCACTTCATTACATTTTGTTCTGACATTCAACTTTTCTTCATATCTTTTTAGTTGAGTCAATGCGATAGCAGCATTCAAATTATTCATGTAAAACTTGAATCCGTCTGAAACTATATCATACGTTGTATCAATTGGTTTCCTACCGAAGTTTCTATACAGATTGAAGTAATGATACGATTCTTCATCATTTGTTGCAATCATACCACCGTCAGATGATGCTATTGGTTTGAATGGATGAAATGAAAAGAAAGTAAAATCAGAGTTTATAGTTGGAGTTGCACAATGGGCAGAATCTACAACAATTATCTCATCGAATCCATCACGTTTAATGGAATCAAATCCTGGTATAGTGCTAACTCCACCATATAGAACTGGCATCAAAATAATCTTCCGACTATTGTCTTTTCTAATTTCACGATAGTGGTTGATGTTAAACAATAAGTTATCATCAACATCAACAAAAATAACATTGTGACCAAGATGACGTGCCGACCATGCTGGTGATATAAAACCGATTGATGTTGTGTAGACATCACACGTACCGTACTTTTCTTTTAGATACGCGAATATCATATATGCAGAGGCAGACGCAGAATTCGTTGCTACGTTGTACTTCTTTCTACTGAAAGATGTAAACTTATTTTCAAATTCTTCAACAAGTGGACCGTAACCGATGTTACCTTTTTGAAGAACTTCCGAAACAAATTCTACGTCTTCTTTCAAAATCTCTGTGTTAAACAGCATCATTTGAAATACCTCTGTTAATAAGTTGAACCAAAGATTCAACGTCATTGGTCAAATACAATAAGGAATTCAATTCTCTACCATCATACTTGTTCCAAGTTTGATATGTTTTGTTTGTGTATTGAGGACGAATCTGTAAAAGATTTGCGTCTGGTACTTTATATGTGAAGGGCAATTCTGTGATAGCCAACATATCTTCGTGAAGTTTTTCACCGGGTCTAATACCGACAACATCATATTGCACTTCTTTACTAGTCATCTTTGAAAGAGCGTTAACAACACTCAATATGGTATATGAATTTATCTTTGGGACAAATACTTCACCACCCAGCGAATGGTATAGTGCATTTAAAACTGTATCAACTGCATCATCAAGTGTAAATAAGAACCGAGTCATTTCAGTATCCGTAACTTTTATTTTCTTGTTCTCATTAATCATATCCATCCAAAGAGGAATGAAAGAACCTCGACTTGCAATTACATTCCCATATCTTACAGAAGATAATATACTATCCGTTGAGTTATAGTCATAGTTGGTAAATAGTCTTTCCGCGATAAACTTGCTTGAACCATAGACATTTACCGGCTGGCACGCCTTGTCCGTTGAAATCAGAATACATTTTTTGACACCACTTTCCAGTGCAGCTCTAGCAACATTTTCAGAACCTTGTATGTTAGTTTTTACACATTCGTCTGGATGGAATTCCATATCGTCAATTCTTTTTAATGCAGCGGTGTGTATAACATAATCCGGTTTGTGTTTCTTGAATGAAACAAGGAGTTTGTCATAATCACGAATGTCTCCGATGATTGTAAAGACTCTTGAATCTCCACTGAAAGAAAGAGCTTGCTTACCCTCATCTCTTGAATATACTATAATCTTGCAATCATACTTCTTCAATCTCTTAACTAATTCTTTTCCAAGAGAACCTGTTCCACCAGTAATTAGAATTGTTTTATTCTGAAAAAAGTTTTCCATCTATTAACCTCTCAACTTATTTCGTACAGGAATTTGGGAATCTGTAACTCGAACCACACCATCACCATATGCTTGTTCTAATTCACGAATACCCTTCACCAACTTAATCAAACCTTGCGGTTCAACAGATGACATATGGTCAGTTCCCCACATTGTTCTATCGAGAGTGATGTGGCGTTCGATTATGGAAGCGCCGAGATAAACTGATGCAACCGTTGTGCCCAATCTAAACTCATGACCTGAGTATCCGACTTCACATCCATACTTTTGTTTTAGTGTTTGGATTGCAGAAAGATTAAGTTCTTCAATTGGTGCTGGGTATGTTGAGTTACAGTGAAGAATAGCGAATTCCTTTGCATCTTTCAGTATAGAAACGGCATGGTCAATTTCTTCTTCAGTTGACATACCAACAGAAAGAATAATTTTCTTACCCGTCTTCACAGATTCTTTTAATAGTTCATCATTGGTCAACATAGCCGACGGTATTTTTATGAACGGGATGTCATACTCGTTTAAGAAGTGAAGAGAATCTAAATCCCACGGAGATGCCGACCATGCAATTCCCTTTCCCTTACAATACGAATCTATTTCATCATACTCTTTTTTACCAAACTCAACCTTGTACTTGTAATCCAAGTAAGTCATCTTTCCCCACGGTGTGTCTCTCATAACATTCTTTTGATGTTCTGGAACACAGATGTCTGGATTTCTTTTTTGAAATTTTACGGCATCACACCCAGAAACTGCTGCAATGTCTATTAACTTCTTGGCAATATCTATGTTGCCATTGTGATTGATTCCAATCTCCGCAATGATATATGTTTTATTCATAGTGGTATTTCAGTGTGTTAAACTATTTGTATCAATATACGAAATATTGCAAATAAAACAAAACAATTATTTCTTCCAAATAAACCAAGTTGGATTTGATGACTCAGAATTAACTCTAAACATCTGTATTTCATTTTTCTTTTCCTCAACGAATTCATCAACAGCCTGTTTTACACCACACGCCACACCATTCCAAATTGTTTTTGTGAGCATATAATCATGTCCACAAAATAAAGTATTGCACTTTGGCCACCAATTATTTAAATCTTCGTTGACGCCATCGTATGAATGGTCACCGTCTATGAATATTAAATCAAAATATCCGTCATTAAATTTGTTGATAACATTTGTATCATTAGAAAAAGCACGGATTACTTCAACATCAGTTCTATTAACATAATTATTTTGTAGTTGTTGATATTGGGTTGATGCCACCTTCTTAGTTCTACCCATGTCATTCTGTGAAGGTGTTTCAAATAAATCCCAACAATCAATGGCGATACTCTTTTTACTTACGAGTGGTGCTCTTATTTTAAATGTGGTACCTTCTCTTATTCCTATTTCTAAATACGTCGAGATCTCACACTCATTAAATGCACTCGAAGCTTTTCCTTTGAGGTTGTTAAATATTTCTTTTGTCAATATCATTTTCTATAAATTCCAAAATTCTTGAAGAAGCATTATTATCAAAATTATACTCATCAAAAAAGGTAATCAAATTACCATATTCTTTTTTGTCTTTGTTTAAAAAGTTACAGTCCCAATCAAAATCTAATGTGTTTTCTCTAACAGATTCAATAAACATCTCATTTGTTTTCTTAAACTTCTCTATTCGTTCCATCCCTATTAGTTTTTTAAATTCATCTATCGAATTCAAATTCCAAATACCCATCCAGAACTTAGCAGAATCTTCAACACCGTTACCAACTTCATTTATGTATGAGTCTATGTCATTCATTCTCTCATGTGATTTACAAACACTATCTAAGTTTACAATTTTCTTGTTAAAGTAAACTGCAAAATTGAAAACACTACTTGCCTGACATACGTGTGTTTCGCAAATATTTGCCATATCGAATATGTCATCCTCATCATATATAACTTGAACACCATCGACTACAAATGGATTGAACTGTCTTACAAACTTTTGATTGTATGGCTCACCAGGATAACACTTATAAAATATCTGATGAGTATCCTTTGTTTTATCCACAATAGTTTGTAGTGCTTTAAGTGATGTGTTTCTTGTTGTATTTATGACGCCCCAAAACAATATCTGTTTCTTGTTTGGATCTATTGCATATTTTTCCCTAACACGGGATTCGTTCAGAGTGATGTTTGAAAATCTAGGATTACCAACAATGATTGACTTATTTCGATAAGATTCGTCCATGCAATCAATTCTTCTTTCTTTTGCAAACTGACTGTGTTCAAAAAAATAATCAATCGTGTTTTGTGGATAGTTTTGTCTCGATAACATTTCCAATCTGTTTTCAATGTTGTTAATTAGATGACTACTCACCTCAACACAGTAAACAGATGCACCGAGTGTTTTCTTAAATTCAAGTATAATAGATTGTTCTGGTTGCCATCTTTCTCTGGCAATTATTAAAGCATCTGGTTTAAATGGTATATTTATTCCTAGTGTTTCTGAATAAAAAGATTCACCATCTTCTGGAAATTTACCATCATACGAAAAGTATTCCTTTTGATGTGGGAACATTAGCTGTGTCTCTTCACAAAAAAGGAATAAAAAGTTGTGACCTAGCTCTTTTATTTTTAATGCAATAGGTAATAATGTCTTGTAGTATTTGTTATCTCCCGCATAAATTACAATGTTCATAATAAATCCTTCACAAGACGAGAGAATGTAGTATCAGTATTTAAAATAGATTCTACTGTTAAATTTTCTAAATACTTTTTACCAGCACTCTCCCACAAATGATGTGAGAAAGCATTTGGAAATTCATGAATTTGTTCAAACATTTGATCCATATGTGACTGATGATACAGTGGCCAAAAGAATGATTCATGATTTAGTATTGTTATCGAGTCGGGTATCAGTTTTGCCAATTGCATTGGATAATATACTGAATGTGTGCACCAAGTATCTGAACCAGGTGGTCCTCCAAAAAAATAATCATTGAATCCCATCAACCATTGTTTTGCAAAGTAAGAGTCCTTCTCTGAAAGAAGGACGGCTGGGCAAAGACCCTCGTTTCCATTTAAACCTTGATGTCCCATTACAAATCTATTATTAAGTAAACTTGTAAATGATTTTGCAAAAATTGTATCTGTGTCTACATATACACCACCGTTTTCTATTAGAATCTGTAATCTAAGTACGTCACTTTTATGAGCAAGTTGTGTTATTTCTTTATCAAATATTTTAGATGGTGGTTCTATCTTTACGATTTCCACCATTGGCTTTGTTAGATCCCACCATTCACCCATGGGGTCTTCATCAACCCACATATAAATCTTATCAAAACCACTTCTAAGTTTTGCAGATTTGACGGAAAGGTAGTGGTGTAATTTCCAAGAACGTCCACCATTTGAAAGTTGAACGTAATGTAATATATTAGGAATCATAAATACAAATTAGATTGTGTCCAGAAGAAATATTGATGTCAGATATTGACAATATCTCTTTTCCTAGATTATCTATATCTAAATTGTTTACCTTTTCATCGTATGCCTTATATCCAATAGAATGTATTACATTTAACAATTCTTGTACTTCACTTTCGTCAAGACCATTGTAGATTTCTGTTATGAGTACAGGCTTATATTTAGATAAAATTGGTGCAATTGATTTTATTATGTCTTTGTCATGTCCCTCAGCATCAATCTTTACAAGAGATATATTTTGTATGTCTACGTTCTCTTCTTCTACAAAAGAACATAGATTTATTCCATAAACATCTATTGGAATAACATGACCAGTGACACCAACTCCGCGATGAGTTCTAGTAGCAAAGCCCCCATTACAAAATCCATTGTCTGAATAATGAAATGTAAAACTACCTTCAACATCGGTAACCGCATAGTTGTATGGAATTATATTCTCATTCAAGTTCGAGTTCTTTTCAAGAATCTCAAATGTTGCAGGATTTGGTTCAAATGATATAACTTTGTTTGCGAACAAAGAATATGCAACCGACATATTTCCTGTTTGGGCACCAATGTCTATCACAGTTGATTCTGGATGGATTATCTTTTTTAGATTTGAAAGTATTTCATTTGTAAACAAATAGTCAACTTCCCAGTCGCCCTGATATGGGTGGAGCCAACGATGATACTTTACTTTTGTATTGAGTCTTTCCAGTTCTATTACAGAAGTATCATAATGATTTCCAGTTTGTTTCAATACATCTAAAACTTGTAATCTGTAATCTAGTATATCAAACATATTGTATTAGGTGATTGTACTATAAAAATTGTTTTGGGACTCTTGCTTTTGTATTGTTTTGTTATGGAACAAACAGTAATCCTTATCTTCCGGTAAGAAAGAATGCTTATCAAATCCTTCAAGAATTTCATGTACTGTATTCTTCCATCGTATTGATTCTTTATTTCGGTATAACCGCATTTGCCAGTCTGGCCAATTAATTCTACCCAAATCATCGTGTTTCCATCTCCAAACATTTATGTGATCTTCTGTTATACCATCGACCATATTCCATCTAGGAACAATTAGAAGATCTAATTCGGAATTGTGAGCCAGAATAGTATGAATATGGTCCAGTAAAAAAGCCGATGGCATTTCATCTGCATCAATATTGAATATCCATTCTTTCGTACAATGTAATTTTAAGTTGTTTTTAAATGCGGCGAAATCATTTTTTAAAGAGAATTCTATAACTTTAAAAAATGGTATTCTCTCTTTGTAACTGGATACAACTTTTTTTACAGCATCCGTTGTAGTTTCTGAATCAAGCTGAACAATTATCTCATCATCATCTTTTATGTTTACACGAAGAATATTCAGCAACTTATTAAGTTCCACATCTTCATTGCAAGCAGTGATTGTGTATGAAATCATGTTTATCCAATTTTCTTTAATGTTGGCAATTTAAGTTCAACTTTCTCTGCAAACTTTGGTAGGTATTGTGTTAGCATTTCATCAAACTTTTTACTCATAGATTCATACGACCATTTTATTTCTATTTCTTTTACGGACTTCTTTGAGTTAGAAAAATAACGACTGTACTTCTTAAACACATCTTGCAGAGTTTCAGCTGCCTTTTGATAGTTAACTGTAAACCACGAAGACTCCGGTTGGATTATTCCCTTCCATACTGCCGATGGATGAACCGTCTTGAGCTCACCATCTAAATACGTATGAAATGCTGGGTTTACAAAATCAACATGACCACTCCATCCAGAAACAATTACTGGTTTACCAGATGTAATAAATTCAGCCAAAGGTCTGCCGTATCCTTCACCCTTTGTGAATGATACAAATGCCTTTACTTTTTCATGATTATACATTGTGTTGATTTCGTCTTCTGTTAAGTCACCGTGTAAAAGATAGACATTAGGTAAATTTTTCTTTTTACTCATTTGTTTAATGAGATTAATCTTTTCAATCATACCACTTCTATCTTTTATAGAAAATGTACCACCACAAGATTTCATTAAAAGAGCTGGTGGATTTTTTATATCACCAAAGGTTTCAAAAAATGTATAGAGTAATCCAGATACATCTTTTCTATCTTGGCCAAAGTCACCTTTCAACCAATGTCCTACAAATAAGAAAGCAAACTCTTCTTTGATGCTATCAAGAATTTCGTTCATTTTTTCATTTTTAGGTAAATTCATATTGAATATATCAGTTCGTACACCTTCATGAAGAATTTCTATTGGAATATTTATTTCAACATTTCCAATTATTTGTCCAGTTGTTTTATCTCGTTTTTCATACTTTGTGTTTATGAAAACATCTTTGGCGTGCTTCGACGGAACGATAACAAGGTTCATTCGATTACACCCGTCAATCCACTCACCCGAACAAAGATCAGTTTCTATACCGGCTGTCACACCAATATTATATTTACCAACTGATTGAAATTCGTTTGGGATGGTGCACTGAACCCAAATATCTGGTTGTGCTTGAAGTCCTGGAATAATGGCATCCAATATCTTTTTATGGTCTGGTATTTCTGGGTTAAGAGCATTCATAGGTGTCTCTCCCCAATTGATTGATATTACTTTGATATTAAATTTATCCATCTCAAATAGAGATAGAAGCAAATCTCTGGCGTGAGAACCGTATCCGGACATTGTTGCGACCGGTCCACAAAATACTAACTCTGGTTTATAACTCATATTGTTTCTCACACTAAATGTAGTTCGTAACGATTTCTTGTTTTAAAGTTTTCAAATATATCATCTATACTTTGGATGATTCTATTTGACATTTCATTTCTACTCATACCAACTTCTGGGTCAATAACATATTCTCTTCCCTTTAATCCGGCAGTATTTCTTTCTGAACGTGGCATCTTGTACCAATCGTAAAGTTTGTTTCCAAAGTCACGAAAATCAGCACGATCATCAAAGATATATGGAGTTGGAACTGAACCTTGGAGTGAAATGTTTGACGGCCACACTGGCGTCACCCATTCACCATGTTGGAGATGTTCCCACTCATCTTTTCTATGAAGAGTTTTTACTTGAACATACTCTTCTGGTGTAAAGTATTTGCCTGTGCTTGGATTTATAAATCCACAATGGTCTTGCATACCACCAGTAACGTTTACAATGATAGGTGTACCAGCTGATATTGACTCTACGGTGGATATACCAAATCCTTCGTTTGAAGCCATGTTCAGTGTAACGTCAGCCACATTGTATAGAACATTTAGTGATTCAGCAGGTATTACTTTGTCACTAAATATTACTGGATATTCCGGACAAAGCTCTGCTGCAACGGCCGTCAAATCTGTTCCGTTTGGATCAATTGGTTGTGTATGCATAAGAAGAATACAATCTTCCACTGCGGTTCCACCGTTCTTATTAATAAGATCACACATATGTTTGTATGCTAATATTACATCACCTGGATGTTTGCGATGGATATTTCTATTGTTCCAAAAGACAACAAACTTATTTTCTTTACTACCACGAATTTTCTTTGATTCCTGCACAAGAGATTCCCATGCCGTATCATCTTGAGTAATTGGATAAAACACATCTGTGTTTATACCATGTGGAATATATTTTATACGATGTGGTGGCGTCTCTTGACCAAACCGAGTAAGAACTCTATGGTTGATTCCATACGTTTGCTTTGAAATAGCCATCAAAAGATCACAACTACCATACGACTCTCTATTCCAAGTCGGATCTGGCAAATCGTCCCAAATGTTTAGATACATCAACGGAATCTTTGTACGGATTTCATGTTCCATGTTATACAACCAGTCCCAAAACCTTGGGTCTGTGAAGTGAAGAATTGCATCTGGGTTTTCTTTTTCAATCAATCGACGAAGTAACATTGAATCGCCATATCCATCATTGCAGTAGATCTTTATGGATGCATCTTGTACCCCCGTTAAATCTTTTGCATCTTGCGATAAATCTAAAACCTTACCTTTATCTGGGTGATTAATTGCGGCACCAACTTGTACCCAATCATATTTGTGACACGTTCCAATTACCATATCCCTTGATACAGTTGCTATGCCTGACGTGAGTCGGAGGTCATCCGATAGGAGTAGAATCTTTTTCTTTGACATACATAACCTTTAAATACAAAACTTCTTTTGAATAAATATCAATATACGAAAAATTTATTATAATAACAAGTGTGGTTTCGCTTCAATCAAACCATTCTGTGTAATCAGTACGTGTTCAGACTTAGCTTGGAATTCTTCAATTGTTGTTGCATCAACGTAAGACATTGCAGAACGAACACCATCA
>Ga0181348_1000288_pt1 | contig 20953 bp, 22 predicted proteins | sample Su13VDMM110DN_FD_130092 | JGI IMG/M metagenome (GOLD analysis project Ga0181348, IMG submission 130092) | Freshwater viral communities from Lake Michigan, USA - Su13.VD.MM110.D.N | ecosystem: Environmental > Aquatic > Freshwater > Lake | place: USA: Michigan | collected 2013-07-16
CTTACTGCCACGCAGAATTACTGACAAATTATTTATTGGTCAAACAACACAAGAAGGCGAATATAAGGATTACAAGCTGTTTGTAGATGGTAATGTAGTGGCAGACGATTTGTTTTTAAAAAATTATGAAAGTATTAAAGACATTCCAGTAGGAAGACTGCTTATTGATTTAATGGCAAGAGTAGAGAGGCAGTCTATCGAAATTCAACACCTTAAAGATAAGGCTACTAACCAGCATATTTATATAAAAACTAAAATTAATGAATAGTTTAACCAAATATTTGGTCGAAGGATTAATTGGAGAAATCAGCACAGGAATCAAAGTAATGCTTCCAGGAGGATTTAAGCCACCACACGAAGGACATCTTACACTTGCTACGGGCTATGCAAACATGCCAAATGTAAGCGAGGTAATTATTTTAATTACTCCAAAAGAACGAAATGGCATAACAGTACAAGACGCTAAGCAGGTATGGAACATCCTACTAACAGGAGTTAGTAATGTGCGTGTAGAAGAGACAAAGTATCCAAGTCCGTTAACAGCTGCTTACGAGTATGTTAAAAACGATGCTCAAAATGGAGAAACTATAGCGTTAGGAGCTAGCAGTAAGGGAGATGATTATGCTCGTGTTCAAGATTTTGTAAATGGACATCAAGAGGGTGGAAAGTACTATAAAAGCGGGGTATCTGTTGTTGAGTTGCCATTTGAAAGCTCTAAACCACTACTATACAAGGAACGCACAGATGACAAAAACGGACAACCAATAAGTGCCTCACAGCTACGAGCTGACTTAGCAGCAGGTGATTTAAAAAACTTTAAAACAAACTATCCTAGTATTAAATCAAATTCTCAAATTCAATCAATATATAATATTTTAAAAAAAAACAGTCAAACACTAACCGAAGGCCAGATTGATCAATTTGTTCAAAAGCTTAGGGTAGGCTTCAAGTCACTACTGGCGTCTGTTTCAAAAGAAGGGATTGAAACTAAAAAAGCATTTCAATTAATTGCACTATCAGCAATGGGACGTAAAACTCTCACACAAAAAGAAAAAAAGCAGGTAGGCAATCAAATGAAAGAAACCTTAAAATCTATTGGCCTAATAGCAGCAACAATGCTTCCTGGCGGCATGATATATTTTATACTTGTTAGGCTTCTAAAGCTAGAAAATTATATACTTCCAAAATCATTTGCAGGAAAAAACGCAGCATCTGTAGCAATGGTTGCTGAGCGTACACTACTAAAAGAGGGAGGCGCAGCTGGTCACATGGCTCATCCATATGAAGACACAGACTTAACCTTTGACGATATTGAAAACTTGATTGATTCAGCTCTTACTGGCGAATTAGAATATGCTCAGGAAAAGTTAGACGGACAAAATTTAATGATAACCTACAAGGACGGAAAAGTACTTTCAGCTAGAAACAAAGGACAGCTAAAAAATGCAGCAGAAAAAGCAATGTCTAAAGCCAATATGGAAGCTTCTATGCAGCATCTTCCTGATAATGTTAAGAACTCGTTTTTAGATGCAATGGGGGATATGGAAGCTGCAATAAACAAACTAACACCAGCAGAAAAGGAAGACTACTTTGGCAATGGTACAAAGTTTGTTAACATGGAAATCCTGCATCCAGCAAGTCAAAACGTTGCAGCTTACGGAGTAACAGAGCTAAGAATGCATAATATTCAAGAATATGATACTGATGGCAACGTCATTAATTCAGATGCTACAGCACCTGCAAAGCTACAAGCGGCACTTCAGCAAGTAGAAGCAACAGAGCAGAGTACATATGAGATTAAGTCCACTGATATGATTAATCTCAAAAAGACATCTGATTATGAAAAACAAAAAAGTCAGCTTATTAATGACCTAAACAACCTTCGTGCAAAATACAACCTTAGTAAGACAACTAAGTTAGGTGTATATTTTCAAAATGCATGGAGCACCTACGTTAAGGATGCAGCTAAGCAGTACCAATACGACATTCCACCTGATGTACTACAAAATATTATAAACCGTTGGGCTTTTGGATCGAAAACGCCTGATCTACGACAGCTAAGAACCACTATCAATAATCCTAAATTCCAACAATGGTTCATTGAGACAGACAAAGGACCTACCGTACGCGATCAAAAGAAAACCATTACAGAGCCTGTAGAAGACATTTTTCTCAAGTTAGGAGTGTTTGTTTTACAAAGCTTGGAGGGATTAGTCGCTATTAACCCTAACGAGTCCATTGCTAAAATGAAAGGTGAATTAGCAAACGCAATCGAATCTATTAAGCAGAGCGCATCTAATAGCGACATGTCTGATGACGATACTTCTATGAAATTTTTAAGATATCAACTTAAAAGATTAGAAAAGATTGGAGGATTTAATGCAATCCTTCCAACAGAGGGTATTGTATTTAAGTATAAAGAAAAGCTATATAAACTAACTGGAGCATTTGCTCCACTTAATCAAATAATTGGGTATATTAAATTTGGAAGAAAATAACTATGAAATCAACAAGACTAAAAAGCCTCTTAGAAAAAAAAGAAGCAATTGCATCTTCTAGTGCAACAAACATCACATTACACTACGATCCTCAATTTACCGAAATTGGAGAAGAAGGCAAACCAGAATTCAGCTTTACAATTAGCATGTCATCAGTAGGCGGTAAAGAATATTTTAGAACTGTGGCAAGCAAGGAAGAAGAAGAAAAGTTAGCAGAAGCAGTACGATTGGAGTTCCGTAGAACTTTACGAAAATTTGATAGCAGAGTTACAGAATTATTACAAAAATATAACATAAACGCACGATGAAAAGATTTCAAGTTACAAGAAACAAGTTTATAGAACGCAAAGAGGGGGACGTTTGGGAGGAGAATGGAACTACCTGGACTATTAAAAATGGAATAAAGCGTACGGTTACTAAAATGGATGCTGCACGAAAAAAGATACTAATGCCACTATGCTGTCCAGATTGTGAAAAGTCTATGAAATCTCAATTAGATAAAAAGTTTTGGGTTATCAATCAAACGTGTTTTGATTGCTTAGTGTGGCAAGAGCATGAAATTAGAACAGCAGGTAAATGGGAAGAGTATCAGCAGGCTAAGGTGAGCTCAAACGCAAAATCTTTTTTAAAAGAGGTCAAACAGGGGTTACACGATTACGCTACAAGCACCATGAGCACTAGCCAAGTTACCGAGAATGGTCGTATAGAAAAATGGCAAGATCCAAATAAAAAAGTTATTGAAGAATATATTGATAAAGAAATTAATTCCTTAGAGGAGAAAGTAAACAGATATATCAACAATAAAAAAAATGAATGAAGAATCTAAAGGATTGTGGCATAACATTCGCGCAAAACGGGCAAGAGGAGAAGCACCAGCCCGTAAAGGATCTAAAGCACACAAGCAAGCTGTAGCAGCAGGTAAGAAAATTAATGCAGAAGAGATTAAATGCGAGATCACAATTACAAACGCAGAAGCACTTGCTTTACTAGAATATATTAGAGCTAGCAAAAACAAACTCACCGAAGCTGAATATCAAGGACGAAGTGTTAAGTTGGGTAAACCAATGCAAGGAGATGTTAAAAAATTTAAAGTATACGTAAAGAACCCGGCAGGCAATGTTGTAAAGGTTAATTTTGGACAAAAGGGTATGAGTATTAAAAAAAACAACCCAGAACGACGTAAATCTTTTCGAGCTCGCCACAACTGTGACAATCCAGGTCCAAGAAATAAAGCAAGATATTGGTCTTGCCGAAAATGGTAATATTTATAACAAATACAATACATGTCAATAAGAGAAACAGATACCGCATATAATACTACAAAACCAATGTACCTACAGCAGATTGTCTCTAAAAAAGGTGGAGCTGATGCAGCTATTGGCGGTGGAGCGGAAGACGGAGATCCTACAGACGATATTGTGGCAGGACAATCAGCACCAATTCCAGTTACTCAGTTAAAACCAGCCCAAACAGAAATCATAAAAGAAAAAGCGTTTGGAATGGCAATTGCGATGTTAAATAAAGGAAAGTGGAATGGATTAGAGTTAGGTGCCATTGTATCTAACGATAACTATATTATGGATGGACACCACCGGTGGGCTGCAGTGTCATTAATAGATCCAAAGGCAAAAGTACAAGTAACAGCAATAGACTTACCAGGCGGACCACTTGTATCTGTGCTAAACGTAGTTACTGTTGGAAAGTTAGGAATAACAACAGGAAATAGAGGCAAGGGGAGTGTAGCGGATTTTACTGGTAATAAGCTTTTGAGCGTTATAGATAGTGCACTTGCTAAAGGAATTGAAGGAGAATTTCCAATAAAACCTGAACAAGTTAGAGATGCACTAAGTAACATGCCCGGAGCAAAAGGAAGTGCAGAGGAAGGTAAGCGTATCATGATGAGCAATGCAGATGCATTACCAAAAAAAATAATGCCCAATGCACCACCGCGATTACAAATGCCTGTAATTGATAGCAAAAAAATAGATATGGTAAAAAAAATGCTAGAAAAAGGGTTAGTTGATATTAATCGTCCGTATGCTTTAAAAGTTAAAAAGTCTTTTAATTTAAAAGAGCAAGTAACCTTGTGTCAACATTGGATGAGGACTAGACAAGCTCTTAAAGAATTAAAGTTTACTTCTGCAGGTGTCCCGCAACTGCTTCAGTTAGTATATGATGATTACGAAAGACTATTACCACAATTAGATTTTAAAGATTTCAAACAGTTTTTATATTATATTAAACACGGCGATCAGGAAGAGCATAGAGCTATAGTAGATAAACTAAAAGCACTCAATATACCTGGAGCCACACAACTAATAAGCGAAATGAAAAAAACAACAAAAACAAGACTTGAAGAAGAGTTAGTACGTCGTTTGATACGTAAACATTTACTTGAAAATGAAGTAGAAGAGGATAAACCAGAAGAAAATAGTCCAGAACCTGAGGCAGAGGATGAGCCTACATTTGATCCTGAGTTGGCTGACATAACAGACCTTTATATAAAAAAGTTGAAAAATGCCAAAGCATCAGTTGAGCAGGGTGATGTGGTTGAAATTATTGGCAGTCTGCTTGATAGTTTTGGATATGGAAACCAAGATAAATTAATCATACTTCAAGGAGCAAAACAATTATCAGTACGATGAATAAACTAGACAAACTTATAGAAAACGCAATAAAAGCAACCGCTACAACTAGACCATTGTTAGAATCAAAAAGTCAGCAGATTATTCGTAGACTAAGAGAAGACACAGCTTATCAAGAATTTTTCAAGAAGGCTTTAGAGAAATATGGAGTAAACTCTCCATCTGACTTTGACTCAGACGAAAAAAAGAAAGAGTTTTTCAACTACATAGATAAGAATTATTCTGCAACTACGGAAGGCAATTTAGATGAGTACTCTAAACCTCGAGGATATAGTGCCAATTTTAAAAAAGGTATTGAGCAGTTTAAGTCTGTCATGCAAACTTTTTTTCAAAAATTAAAACTAGCACCTCGGGACGTGCAGAGAGATTTTGCTCAATTATATGGGCTTGTAATCGGAACAAACAACCAGCTAGGAACACCTCAGGTAGTTAATATTGTTAAAAAAATAAAACCAATATTGAAGCAATCAGGATTTAAAGTAGAACTAAATGATCACGAATTGACTCTTTTACTTATACGAACAATGAGGGATACTAAAAACTTAGCAACTAAAGTACCAGCATCCGTATTAGCAGAAGCTTATTTTCCAACCGATGGCAGCGATGAGCCAAGTTTGAGAGATGCTAAAAAAGCATTAGCTAATTTTTTTAGTAATATAACGCAAAATACAAATAGCCCAATCTTCCGAGGAAAGTTAGATACAAAGCAATTGGACATCTTATATGATCTTATTGATGACTATGCTCATGAGTATGCTCGAAGTTATGCGGATAACATGGACATGGAACGAAACACATTTTAAGATGAAATTAGAAGTTACAAAAACAAATTTAATCCTAATCATAGTTGTTACGCTCCTAGTTGGTTACATTCTTATTATACGTAACTTTTCAAAGCCTGTAATAGAGGATAAACTAAAGTATCAGTATATGCGTCAAGTTGACAGTCTTAACACAGTACTACTTGAATATAAAAATAAGCAACTTGAACTAGATACCAATATTAATAATTACCAACTAGACATAAAACGGTTAGATTCTAGAATAGACTCAGCCAGCAATAGGTTAATTGAAACAAGAAACTACTATGATAAAAAAATTAAAAGTGTTAGTCGTTACACTACTACTGAGCTTGACAGCTTTTTCTCAAAAAGATACAAATAACGAATCCCAAGTTTGTATGCCAACAAGCGTAGCACGTCTTGTAGCTCAAGACCTGTTTCGTTTAGACTCCCTAACAGAGGAGCACAAAGCTGCTTTATTTATAATATACAATACACAAAAAAAAGTTGAAAGCTTGGATAGCATAATTAGTGGTAAAAATAATAAAATTGAACTGTACAAAGAGGAATTACTAATTAATGATCAGAAACTAAAGCTGTCATCTAGCCGCATTATTGAGTTGGAAGAGAACATAACAACCTTACAAAGAAAAAATCAAAACAGTCAAGGATGGATTAAGACACTAGGAGGGGGTCTTATTTCAACTGCAACAATTTTATTAACGCTTTTGTTAATCAAATAACATGAGCAACCCAACATTAAAAGATTTAATAAAAGTTGAATATTTGCGTTGTGCTCAAGATCCAATATACTTTTTAAAAAAATATTGCTTAATACAACATCCTACAAAAGGCAAAATTCTATTCAAATTATATCCATACCAAGAGGAACTTGTAAACCACGCTCAAGAAAATGATCGTGTTGTTATATTAAAGTCTCGTCAGCTAGGAATATCAACTTTATCTGCAGGATACTCGCTGTGGATGATGCTATTTCATACCGATAAAAACATACTCGTTGTAGCAATTGACCAAAACACATCTAAAAACCTTGTAACAAAGGTTAATGTAATGTTTGAAAACTTGCCAAGTTGGTTGAAGATGAAAACAACAGAAAAAAATAAGCTGTCGTTGAGGTTGTCAAACGGATCGCAAATTAAAGCAGTAGCAAGTTCTGGAACATCTGGACGATCAGAGGCGTTATCGCTAGTAATTATAGATGAGGCTGCGTTTGTTGATAACGCAGAGGAGTTGTGGGCATCACTACAACAAACACTATCCACTGGAGGTAAGGGTATTATCCTAAGTACTCCTAACGGAACTGGCAACTTTTTTCACAAAATATGGGTGGCATCAGAAGAGGGAAGAAATCAATTTTTTACAAAACGACTACCTTGGCAAGTACATCCTGAAAGAACGCAGGAATGGAGAGATAGACAAGACGTTGAGTTAGGTTTGCGTTTAGCAGCACAAGAGTGTGATTGCGACTTTAGTACTTCTGGTAATACCGTTGTTCATCCAGAGCTACTTACATTTTATCGAGAAACCTTTATGCAAGAGCCTGTAGAAAAACGCGGCTATGATGGTAACTTGTGGATATGGGAATCACCCAATTACTCTCGTAATTACATTGTTGTGGCAGACGTTGCAAGGGGGGATGCTACAGACTTTTCTGCTTTTCATGTTATAGATGTAGAAGATGCAACACAGGTAGCAGAATATAAAGGCCAGCTTAGTACTAAAGATTATGGTAACATGCTGGTATCAGTAGCAACAGAATATAACGATGCGCTTTTAGTTGTTGAAAACGCTAACATCGGATGGGCAACTATTCAACAAGTAGTGGAGAGGGGTTACAAAAACCTATACTACACTCCAAAAGACATGGGACTTGACACAGAGCGATATCTTGCACGAGCAACAGACCTGCAATTGACAAAAGACCAAGTAGCAGGATTTACAATGTCACACAAAGTAAGACCGCTACTTATTAGCAAAATGGAGTTGTTTATCCGCGAAAAAGGTTGTATAATAAGAAGTCGTAGGTTGCTTGATGAGCTAGCTGTTTTTATCTGGAAACATGCAAGAGCGGAAGCTCAAACAGGATACAACGACGATTTAGTAATGAGTTGGTGTATGGGATTGTGGGTAAGAGACACAGCTCTAAGACTAAGACAGCAAGGAATTGAATTGACAAAAACAACACTAAACCACATGCGATCTACGGGAGTTTATAAACCCGATCACAGCAAGCAAGATGCTTGGAGGATGAACATCAACGGTCAACAAGAAGACATTTCTTGGTTAATTTGACCTATTTATTAAAAACACATTTACATGGCTGAAAACATAAAACCTAATCTATTTCAACGACTACAACGACTGTTTAGCACTGATGTTATTATTCGTAATATTGGTGGAAACCAACTTAAAGTAATTGACACAGATAATATACAATCAGTAGGCAATTTACAAAACAATAGTCGTGTTGATAGATTTAGTAGACTATATGGAACTGGCATATCTAATGCATACAACAATGGTCAATTATTACAATCTACTAGAATGGAGGTTTTTCGTGACTACGAAGCAATGGACTCCGATAGTATTATATCGTCAGCATTAGACATTTACGCAGATGAATGCACAGCAAAAGACGAGTTTGATGATACTTTGACTATTGTAACTTCAAATGAAAAAATACATAAAGTACTACATAATTTATTTTATGATATTTTAAATATTGAATTTAATTTATGGCCTTGGATAAGAAGCACATTAAAATACGGTGACTTTTTCCTACACCTCAATATCACTGAAAAGTTTGGTGTAACAAATGCAGAGCCAATCTCAGTATATGAAATAATCCGAGAAGAAGGAGCAAATCCAGAAAACCCAAACGAAGTAGTATTTAGACGAGATACTGCAGCAGGCATCGTAACCTCTTCAACTTTTTATCGCAGAGATCTAGACACAGAAGAATATCAAAATTACGAAATAGCTCACTTTAGACTACTTACCGATACTAATTTTTTACCTTACGGACGCTCATTAATAGAGCCAGCAAGGAAGGTGTGGAAGCAATTAACCTTAATGGAAGATGCTATGTTGATTCATAGAATCATGCGAGCGCCCGACAAAAGAATTTTTAAAATAGACATAGGTAATATTCCACCACATGAGGTGGATACTTTTATGGAATCTACCATTAATAAGATGAAAAAGATTCCATTTATGGATGAAGCCACTGGCCAATACAATCTTAAATACAACATGCAAAACATTCTAGAAGATTTTTATCTTCCTGTTCGTGGAGCAGAGAGTGGCACAACAATAGAAACAACTCCAGGCTTACAACACGATGCAATTCCTGATATTGAATATCTAAAAAATAGAATGTTAGGATCATTAAAAATTCCAAAAGCATATTTAGGATATGAAGAAGATACCTCAGGAAAGTCAACCCTATCCTCTCAAGATTTTCGTTTTGCTAAAACCGTAGAACGCATTCAAAAGATTATTGTATCCGAATTAACAAAGATTGCAATAGTGCACCTATATGCACAAGGATTTAAAGATGAGGATATTGTAGATTTTTCATTAAAACTTACACCACCAAATACAATATACGAAAGAGAAAAAGTTGAATTGTGGACATCAAAGGCAACACTTGCTCAAACTTTAATTGAACAAAGATTGTTTAGTAAGTACTGGTGTTACGAGAATTTATTTAACATTCAAGAAGAGGATTGGATGAGGGAGCAAGACAGCATTGCTAAAGGTGAAAAAGAGTTTTTCCGTTTAGAGCAAATAAAAACAGAAGGAAACGACCCAGCCAAATCCGGTCAATCATTTGGAACTCCTCACGATATTGCTTCCCTATACAAGGGAGATGAGGGAGTTCCTAAAGGATATGATGAAACAGAAGTACCTGAGGGTGGTTGGCCAGGAGCAGGACGTCCAGAAGAACCTGGAACATATATGACACACGATCATCCTATGGGATATGACCCATGGGGCAGAAAAGCATTTAAAGCCACAAGAAATTTGTCTGAATCAAAATCAAATACTGGCAATGGAGGTTTAGTTAAACACAAAGAATTATTAGATTCTTTTAACAAAAACAAAGCGCTAAGCCAGACCTTTGATGAAGAAAAACCAGAAGGATTGTCGTTACTTAGTGAGGAAAACATACTAGACGAGTAATATAACAAAATAGTGACATACTTATTACTAGAGAAATATATGAAAAAATCAACACATTCCAAGTTAAAAAATACTGGAATACTTTTTGAATTGCTAACCAGGCAGATAACAGCAGATACTATGGTAGGTGTTGTAGACTCACCTGCACTCAAAATTGTTAAAGAATTTTTTGGACCTAAAAAAGCTTTAGCAAAAGAGTTGTTATTATACCAAACACTTCTTAATGAGTGTTTTAAAGTAGAGGCAAAAGCAGACATGCTTGTAAGTACGACCATAAAAATGCGTAGACAATTAAGCCAAAAAACACTACAAGAAAGCAAGTATCAGCTAATCAAGGAGATTAAAAATCACTACAATTTACAAGACTTTTTTAAAGCAACAATTCCGGAATATAAACTACACGCAGCTATTTACAGGCTCTTTGAAGGAGCTGGAATAACCCAGGCTGCTGAACTAGTAAAAAGCCGTATCACAGTTACTGAGCACATTACCCGCAAAAAACAAGCAGCAAATGAGCGAGATGAGGTTCAAATGTATTTAAGAGAATCAGAAGACATAAGATTGCTTGCATATAAATTAATGTTAGAAAAATTTAATGACAAATATTCTGTATTATCTGCTGGTCAGCGAAAAATACTAAAAGAATATATTAACAATATATCAAACACTAACGAGCTTCGTACCTTTATTATAAGTGAAAGCAAGACACTTAAAGAGACTTTGACTAAAAAAGCCAACAAAACAGCTGATAAAATTACAGCAATTAAACTAACAGAAGTAGCTCATTTACTAGATCGAACGCAAACAATTAAGCGAGCAAAAGAAGAGCACGTACACGCATTGCTTTTGTATCACGAACTGTTAAAAGAACTATGAAAAAAATAGAAAAAAACGAACTTCGTGAGTTTGTAAAAGCACAACTTAAAAAGATGCGCGAAGGTAGTACTACAGCAAACATAGCCGTATATAGCACGCCTAAGGCTTTCGTAGGTGATGAGACTGCTGACGAGCCTACCTCTTTCAATGTTGAAGATGAGCAGTATGCTTACTCAATAAAAGCACCAAAAGAAAGAAAAAACTCAATTAAACTTCACGAACTATCCTACAAAGGATTCAAAGAGGACTCAACTAGATCAAATACTCAAAAAATAAATTTAAACATCCTAGAAGTTGCCAAAAACTTAGGAAGTCTATCACGCATGCTTGATCATAGTATAAAATTAAAAACTGAACAAAAACTTAATAGTAATATTCATTGGAAAAGAACCAACGAAGCGTTATCAAAGATACATAATCGCATTACGCAAATAGCAGAAAAAGCAAATAGCTTATATAATCTTAACGAAGCAACAGCTAACACTGTTAAAACTAAGCTTGTAGACTACTTCAACAAAGTAGGAATTACAATCCGTCCCGAAGACCTTGAGTATAATCAAGCAGGAACGGATCATTTTGAGTTTGATGTTATGTTATTAGGTGAACCACAAGCTATTGATTACAATAGAGGTATGTTAATTTACCAAGGATATGACAAAGAGCAACCGTTAGGAAACCTTGATCAAGAATCTGAAGTTATTGCAAACCTAACTAAAATTTTTAAACCATGAAACAAGTAATTGTAGATTACATTGGATCAATTGAGATATCACCGGCACAAATACACGAATCGCTAGCCAACAACAACGGTAAGCTAATTGTGTCTGGAATTATGCAACGTGGAAGCACAGGCAATCAGCGAAACTTTAACCAAAATGGAAGAAGCTATCCTTTGCCTATCTTAAAAAGAGAGTCCGAAAAATATAAACAAACGTTTATTAAAGAACGAAGAGCTTTAGGAGAGTTAGATCATCCTGAATCTCAAGTAGTAAATCTTGCTAACGTTTCTCATAATGTAGTGGACCTATGGTGGCAAGGAAGCGACTTAATGGGCAAAATTGAAATATTATCAACACCTTCCGGAAACATTGCAAAGGAGCTATTAAAGTCGGGAATTAGACTTGGCATTAGTTCTAGAGGAATGGGATCTGTAAAAGAGCTTGGTGAAGGAAAAGTTGAAGTAGAGGGTGATTTTGAAATTGTTTGTTGGGATTTAGTTAGCAATCCATCAACTCAAGGAGCATTTATGTCACCATCGCTAAACGAGAATGCAAAACTAGAAAGCACTAGCCACAGCAGAATAAACACCCTTATTAATGAGATTATAACAGTAATGCAATGAAAAAAGTAATTCAACAACTTAAAGAAGTAATGAACGGCGAAGGTCGCAAATTACACCTCAGAGAAAAAGCTCAAAGGTTAGAAGAAATAAAAAACTATCAAAGTTTAGGAGAAATTATATACAGAAGCGAAGGCTTGAAAGAAGCTGCAGCTAAAATCTCCAAGATTGTTGAAGAAGCCGAAAACATCGTGCTGCAAGAAACTGAAGAGTGGTTTGATGAAGTTACAATTAAACGTAATATGAAAGAGCTTAATTCTAAAAACGCAGAGTTTAGTAAAACTGTTAGCGAAATAACAAAGCTTCAACAGCGATTAGAGTCTTTATACGAAGAAATGGGCAACGGATTATCTCGATACTATGAAATTGGTAACTGACAAAGAAACAACTATAAAAATACTTGCTGAGATATTGAGTGAGTACCATATAGTCACAGAAGCAAACCCCTTTGCAGCAGCTGAGGAAAAAGAGGCAGGTGGCTCTGAAGAACCGGCTGCAGATGCTGAAGCCAGCGGCGGAGAAAAAAAAGACGATAAAAAGGAAACACAACCACCCAAGCCTGCAGGCATCATGGTCAATTTTAATATATCATCTGTTAAAAAATACAATGATGTATTATTTAGATCAAATAGAGGTGAAGTAAAGGCTATTACTAAAAACGGGCTACAAGTGGCTGTAGATAATGACCAAACAATACAAGTGAACTTTCAAGATATTACAAATGAATAAAACACAAATCAGCTTATCTGAATTAGCACACAGGATTGTACTAGAAAAGAAATTTGACAGAATGGTTGCTGAGATTGAGGCTATGATGAAAGCTACAACTCAAATATTAAACGAAAATATACCAAGTGGTATTGATCAATCAATTCTACAAGTAAGTAAGAAATTAGACGCAGCTGGAGAGAATGTTGAGAACGAAGATGTGCAAGCAGCACTACTAATTGCAGCTATAAAAAAAGGTGGAGATCCTTCTAAAGTAACACCTGAGGAGGTTGAGTCCTTAATGCCAACTGTTCAAGAAAAGCGTCAGAAACTAAACGAAAGTGGTGCAGCACTCCAAATAGTAGAAGCAATATCAATAGTATTGGGTAATGCAGCACTCATAGAAGCTATATGTAAGATAATTATAAAAGTTACTGGCAAAGCTACAGATCCTAGTAAGTTTACTCAAAAAATGAGAGACATATCTGTAAAAATTAAACAAGTAGCAGGCTGGCCTATGAAAAAATTGGGACAAGCTATTGAATGGATTATAGCAAAAATAGGTGGCAATAAAGAAGCTCAAAAAATTGGAAAATACTCTATAAAACTAACTATAGTACTTGTGTTATTTGGAATTGGAGCGTTGTTTTTTCCAATTGGAGGTGCAACTATTTTTGGAATTATAATATCTGTAACAGCTATGATTGGCAAGGGGTTTGAAATTGTAGAATTAACAAAGGAGCTAATTGCAGCCATAAAAACCGCAGCAGCAGACGCAAAGGGAGGAAATACAGCTCCAGCACTGGCATAAACACACAAACATATAGTTTTTTTATAAAAAACCTATCTTAAAAGTAAGTTTTTGCTTTTTTAGATACTACATATAATTAAATACGCTATTCCCGATATGGCGTCCTAAAACAAATTAATCCCAATTGCAGTTTACAATAACTGTAGGACGACTAAAAAATCAAAAAGTGAACAAATTACTTAAAGATGCAATCGCAGATGCAAAAGCTGTTAGAGAAACAGCAATGGCAAACGCAAAAATCGCTTTGGAAGAAGCATTTGCTCCAAAGATTCAATCCATGCTATCTCACAAAATAAAAGAAGAGATGGAAGGAGAAGAATTAGAGGCAGAAGAAGAAGAGTTAGCCGCTGAAAACTACAGTATGTTTGAAGATGAAGAAATTTCATTAGAAGAGCCAGTAGAAGATGAGGAAGAAACAATCGCCACAGAAGGTCATGAAGATGAAGAATACTCAGACGATCGTGGATTAGAATCAGAACCAGCAGACGATGATCAAATTTCAGACGAAGAGTTAGAAGAAATTCTTCGTGAATTAGATTCTGAAGAGGGTGACGAAGAAGAAGAGCTAATGGCAACAGAAGGCGAAGAGTACGAAGAAGAGGAGGAGGAAGTAACGACTACCGAAGCTCGTCGTAAGAAGAAAAAAATGATGGAAAACGAAGAAGAGGGAGAAGAAGAAGAAGAAGTCTCTATCGAAGAAATCATTCGTGCATTACGTGAAGAAGACGAAGAAGAAGCTCCAGAGGCTGAAGAAAAAGCTGAAGAAGAATTAGAAGAGGCTTATAAAGTTATCAAGTTTTTACGTGCTAAATTAAACGAAGTAAACTTGTTAAATGCTAAGTTGCTTTTTGTTAATAAAATCTTCAAAAAAGCCAATCTTACTGAATCTAAAAAAATGAAAATTGTTGAGACTTTTGACAGAGTAAGATCAGTACGTGAAGCTAAATTAGTTTATGCTACACTATGTGAGTCATTATCTACATCAGTAGTAAAAAAACCTACTAAGTTAAATAAGACTAGCTTAAAAGAAAGCTTTGCTTCAAGAGCTAGCAAAGGAACTCGAGTAATCAATGAGAGCAATCAACTTGTTAATCGATTCAAAGAATTAGTTAATTATAATAAATAACCTTAAAAAAACAAAAACAAAATGAACTTGTTTGAAAACATGGGCCAAACTAACAGAGCAACTGAAATATTGCCGATTGTTAAAAAATGGTCAAGAACTGGACTTTTGGAAGGTTTAAATAAGCATGAAACTGCTACTATGGCAGTGCTTTTAGAAAACCAAGCCAAACAACTATTAAAAGAAGGATCTGCAACAACTGCAGGAACTGCTGGCTCAGGATATGAGCAATGGACAGGCGTAGCCCTTCCACTAATCCGTCGTGTATTTGCTGAAATTGCAGCTAAAGAATTTGTGAGCGTACAACCAATGAACTTACCTTCAGGTCTTGTATTTTACTTAGACTTTAAATACGCTAACGATAAAAACCCATTTGGATTTGGACCACAGGATCAAAACCAAACAGGCACACTGCAAGGTATAACCGACACTACTGGAAATCCGTCTGACGGTCTTTACGGTGCAGGTCGCTTTGGATATTCAATTCCATACGTAGCAGGTACTGCAGGATCTAGAACAACTGGATCTGTATCTAACTTAGACGTATTTTTTGACGGCAACTATACTGCGTCATTAACTCAATACGGTCGAGTGCCAATTCCAACATCATCTTTTACCGTTGGTACTTTTGACGCTGAAGCTGTACGTTCTTTCCGTTTATTTTCATCATCATTTGAATTAGACATTCTACCAGCGTTTACTAAGATTAATGGTGGAAACCTTGAATTTATTATTACAGGATCTGCCATAACAACTGCAACTTTCACTGCTAACGTATCTTACAGCTTACAGCCTAGTAACGATAGAAGAGGTGACTTTGAAGCTAAACCAGTTTCTGCTAATGACAGAAGCTTAGACACAGACTTGAACATCCCTAGCATTGAATTGCAAATGCGTTCTATTCCAGTAACAGCTAAGACTCGTAAATTAAAAGCAAGCTGGACACCAGAATTTGCTCAAGATCTTAACGCTTACCACTCAGTAGATGCTGAAGGTGAATTAACAGCAATGTTGTCTGAGTATGTATCTATGGAGATCGACTTAGAAATCTTAGATATGTTGATTACTTCTGCTGCAACAACTGATTATTGGTCAGCTAAAGTAGGTCAAGAGTTCAGTAGCACTTCTAACACGTTTGCTGCATCACAATTCACTGGTCAAGCGTATATCCAAGGTACTTGGTTTGCAACTTTAGGTACTAAAGTACAAAAAATCTCTAACCAGATTCACGCTAAGACCTTAAGAGGTGGTGCTAACTTCCTTGTTACTTCTCCTGCAATCTCAACTATTCTCGAATCAATCCCTGGATACGCTGCAGATACAGATGGTAACAAGCAAAAGTATGCAATGGGTGTACAAAAAGTAGGAGCTATTACAGGCCGATATGATGTATACAAGAACCCATACATGCAAGAAAATACTATCTTAATGGGCTTTAGAGGTTCTCAATTCTTGGAAACTGGTGCTGTATATGCTCCTTACGTTCCATTAATGTTGACTCCACTTGTGTACGATCCAAATAACTTTACTCCAAGGAGAGGAGTTATGACTCGATATGCTAAATTAGTAACTCGTCCGGAATTTTACGGAAAAATCAATGTTGCTGACTTAGGTGTTGTTTAATTAAACACAATCCTAGCTTAAAACTAACCCCTCCTAGTGAGGGGTTTTTTGTTTTCCTAAACTACTTATAGGAAACCAATACGTTATATATGACAGATTACAATCGATCAACAGAAGCTCAAGAGATTTTTAAATCAAAAAGAAAACCTAAAAATCCTATTAAATTTAATATACAACTCAACGAGGAACAAAAAATAGCAAAAGAACAAACCCTCAGCAACACAATAACAGCACTAAGAGGAAAAGCTGGCTCAGGGAAGTCACTACTAGCAGCAAATATAGCTCTAGATCTATTATTTAGAGGAGATGTTGAAAAGATTATAATCACAAGACCCACAGTGGTAGCTGGTCAAGATATAGGATTCTTACCAGGAGACATAAATCAAAAACTAGCGCCATTCACAGCTCCTGTATACGAAAACATGTACAGACTGTATAGCAAGGAAAAAATTGAAAAATGTGTAGAAACGGGGCAAATAGAAATTGTGCCAATTGCATTTATGAGAGGTCGCAACTTTACAAATTGTTTAGTAGTAGCAGATGAAGCTCAAAACCTAACAGACAGCCAAACTGAACTATTGCTTACTAGAATGTGTAGTGGTAGTAAGTTAGTTTTTTGTGGTGACAGCGCTCAAATTGATTTGAAAGACAAAAAAACTTCAGGATTTGAGTTTATGTGTAAGCACTTAAAGGATGTGCAAGGATTTAATGTAGTAAACTTGCAAAAAAATCACAGACACGAAATTGTTGAATCAATATTAGAAGTGTACAAAAACTACAGAAACTAGTAGCCAAACAATTTTACTAACTATTTATAGCTAAAAGCTATATATACCCATGAATATTCCTATTTGGCCTGGATCAAGCTCATTTACAACAGTTTCTGCTTCGTTTTACGGCGGTAGCAGTACAACAAGACCAACTCCGTTTGGGTATTATGATGGTGATTCTGTATTTAAAACAGAAGCCGATAAACTGGCAGACTACTGTGCTCGTAGCGTTGGCTATCCTATAATGGAAGTAGAGCTCCAGGATTTAAACTTTTGGGCTGCTTTGGAAGAGTCTACTACAAAGTTCACTACAATGGTAAATATGTACAATGCAAAAGATTATATTTTAACATTACAAGGAACTCCTAAAAATACAAATCTTAGTGGTCAAGAAATTCAAACGAATTTAGGACGCATTATTCAAATGGCTAAGTCATACGGAACAGAAGCAGGAAGTGGTGGTACAGTGGATTGGAAAAGAGGATCTATTGTAGCTAATGGAGTATCTCAGAGCTTTGACTTAAATGTTTTGTGGGCAAATGTCAGTGAGTCTGGAAAACGAATTGAAATTAAACGAGTATTCCATAACGAGGATCCAGCCATTGTGCGTTATTTTGATCCACAGACAGGGACAGGCCAAGGAACTCAAACAATGTTAGACGGTTTCAATTGGGGAAGCTACTCACCCGCTGTGTCATTCTTAGTAATGCCACTATATGCTGACCTCTTGCGAATGCAAGCAATTGAAATGAACGATCAAATCCGCAAATCGTCATTCACATTTGAAATACAAAACAATAAACTACAACTGTTTCCAATACCAAACGGAAATGTTAGAGTTTATTTTGACTATATTTTAGTAGATGACAGAAACGATCCAGTAACTGGCCCAACGGGATCAATAAGCGATCTTAGTAATGTACCTTATGATCGTATTCAGTTTAGTGATATTAACGATATTGGTGTTCAGTGGATTTATGAGTATTCGTTAGCCGTTAGCAAGGGCATGTTAGGACTAGTGCGTGGAAAATATACTACTATACCCATCCCCGGAGCCGATACAACACTAAATAGTGCTGATTTAATAGCACAAGCAGATGCAGCAAAGCTTCAACTAGTCACAGACTTAAAAGAATTATTGATGTCTATGGGCCGCATAACAACTATGCAAGACGAAGCATTAATTGGCACAGCACTACAACAGCAATTATCAAAAGTACCAAACAAAATATACATTAAGTAACATGGCACTATTTGGATCTTCCCGAGATTTCAGTTTTGTTAAAAAAATAAACAGCGAACTTCTAGAAGATGTTATTCAGCAGGAGGTTGATTACTATAAACTATATTTGCCTGAAGTAGTGAGCAAAGATTCAGTAAATTTATATGGAGAAGCTTCCTCACAAAAAACATACTACAATCCTGTTAGAGTGGCATGCTTAGTTGATCGCTCCACTGGATTAAACTCTCAAGCCGATGATCAATTTGGAATTGATGTGAACGGAATTTATACATTTAACTTTTTTAGACCAAAATTAGAAGATTTAAACCTTGTAATTCAAGGGGGTGACATTATAGAAGATCGTGGACGGTTTTTTGAAGTAGACAATCAAATAGAAATACAATACTTTTTAGGTAAAGATAGCGACTACGGTAAAAACGTAGGAGCTGGTTTTGGCAAAAATATAGCAATACAAGTAACTACACACTTAGCTAGAGCATCTAGATTACAAATAACTAAAGCTCGAATATAATGTACACAAAGAAGAAACTACCAGCTACTCAATATGAGTTGTCTAAGGGCGTACCAAATAAGGCTTTTGAAAGAAGCAATGATATTCGCCGTGATGACGATACATACAAGGATTTAACCATAGGCTTATATGATTTAGATCATTGTATTAAATGGTATTTTGATAACATTATTAAGCCAAAAGTAAACGATTTTGGACGTAACTTGGACGTGCCTGTAATATACGGAGCTCCAGAAAAATGGAAAAATATGCAAGCTGATGGGTATTTCCGCGATCGCGATGGAAAAATCCAAGCACCATTAATCTCATACAAAAGAGTTGCAGTTACTAAAAACCGGTTACTTGGAAACAAAGTCGACGCAAACTTCCCAGCACTCTATCAAACTCAAGAAATTAAATATACACAACAGAGCCGATATGATCAGTTTAGTAAACTTACAAATCTAACTCCGACTCGCGCATTCATTAACACTATAATTCCAGAATATGTTGACCTTACCTACGAAGTAATTATATGGACTGATTTTATAGAGCATATGAATAGCATTGTAGAGTCGGTGGTTTATTCGGAAGGATCTTACTGGGGAGAACCAGACAAGTTTAAATTTCGAGCAAAAATTGATGATTTCCAAAACACCACAGATTTACAAGTAGAAACTGATCGCATTATAAGAACTAGTTTTACTATTCAGTTATTTGGATATATTGTTCCAGATGCATTAATTAAAAATCTGAGCAAACACATTAGCAATAAAACGCTATCAGTACAGCAACTTAACACAGAGTTTAGAGTTGACGTAGGAAGTACAGCAATCCAAGACATAAACACAATAGCAGCAGGACCTAGTACTCAAACAAGTACAGCTCCAAACAACACAACTATTCAACAAGTATTAGCTCCAGCCTTATTAACTTACTTAAACGCTAATGTGGCTAAGTTGGCATCAACAGTCACTCCAACAAACACAGCAATATTTTCAGCAGCTGCTTTTTTAGCAGCACCCGCAGGACTTACAACAACTAACGCGTCAAGCTTCCAGTTTTTTATAAATGGCACACATGTAGAACCAGCAGCAATTACTAGTTTTGTAGACAATGGAGACAGCACATGTACCTTAGTAGTAAACACAGCTCAGCTAGGTTTTACATTAATATCAACAGACGAAATTGTCGCAGTAGGTAAATTTGCATAATGGCACAAATAAGAGGATTACAAATATTAGGAGGTATTGTACCAACGGCCAGCTTTGCGCATGTTGCTGCACTTGCTCTAAATGCCATTAACACTGGAAGTTTTCCATTCTCAGGTAGCGGACAAATTACTGGTAGTTTAGAAATAAGTGAAGGATTACTTGTGCAGTCTATTACAGGCTCGCAGGGGGTTATTAATCAACTGACAGCATCCTATGCTGTAACAGCTTCATATGCGTTTTCTGCATCATACGAAATTAATTACGAAACATCATCGTCATACGCAGACACAGCCTCCTTTGTACAAAATGCTCAAACAGCTTCATACGTACAAAATGCTCAAACAGCTTCATTTGTACGAAATGCACAAACAGCATCATATGTAACCTTAGCACAAACAGCATCATATGTAACCTTAGCACAAACAGCATCATATGTAACCTTAGCACAAACTGCTTCGTTTATAACAGGTTCAGTATTTACAAACACAAACCCCGCACTAAGTGCTTCCTTTGCTGTATCTGCATCAAGAGCTATAAGCTCAAGCTTTGCAACAACAGCTTCATTTGTTCAAACAGCACAAACTGCTAGTTACGTTTTAAATACTATAAGTTCGAGCTTTGCTTC
>Ga0181348_1000289_pt1 | contig 20926 bp, 32 predicted proteins | sample Su13VDMM110DN_FD_130092 | JGI IMG/M metagenome (GOLD analysis project Ga0181348, IMG submission 130092) | Freshwater viral communities from Lake Michigan, USA - Su13.VD.MM110.D.N | ecosystem: Environmental > Aquatic > Freshwater > Lake | place: USA: Michigan | collected 2013-07-16
CTATTGGCGTCGGTGTTGGTGTTGGTGTTGGTGTTGGTGTTGGTGTTGGTGTTGGTGTTGGTGTTGGTGTCGGGGTTGGTGGGTCTAAATCGACCTCTCGAACATCAAAGTCATTAGATTTTAATTTAAAATCCGTCACAGTACCACTGCAACTATCGATAGCTATATCTGATACATTGGTTATATAACCAAAAACATCTACGCTAAACACTGGTATTGTCGATGATGATCCAAATATTCCGATGACAGCACTATTAGAATTAAGATCTATCAATAATGTGCCAGCAGCTAATATGGGACCACCAGATATTTTTATAGTATTCGATGCAGCATCAAAATATTGCACTGTGCCGGCGCCAATGTTTACTTTGTGGATATAGGTTGCACGATGATTACCATCATCACCGCCAGCATAAAATAACTCTGGTGATGGCCCACCTTCTACAATATAGATAGTGCCTGTATAGAATTTTTCAGGTGTAAGACTGGTTAAAGATTTTGTGCCATCTATCCTGATTACGGCGCTAATTTCCATATTTATCTCAGAATTGATTCTAAAACATTATTTATCTTTAATGCTTCTTGAGGTTTATCGCCGATTAAGTGCATACCTGCTAATTTACAGACATCAACACTTTTCCTAGCCCAAGGTGGAATCGGCGGTAATAAGCCGCCATAACCTAGCGCTGTAGGACCTTCTGCTGGTTCAGTGTAAACATCTTTTGACGTTGGTCCACCGCCACCTGCTTTAATATCTGGATTACAAAATTCGCGTTCATTAATAGCACATTCAGGCTTAGGATCTTCTTTTTCTGGTATTTCTTTAGCTAAACATCTAAGCATATTATACCAGTCTGGCTTGATCTCACAAGGGCAACTAGACCCATAGGGCGGAAACACAAGCCAAGTTTGATTGTAACCAAGATTGAAATCCCAGCCATATTTCACATAGGTGCCAGGTATTCTGTCTAATATAAGATTAACAGGAACTTTTGGGGTATGGCATCCGTTCAACATTAAAGAATAAGAAAGTGTTGCGCTTGATAGTGAAGATGAAGGTTCGCAGCCCGGAACTATAATTGAATTGTCCGGTAAAACTTGTAACTGGAAATTTATCGTAACTTCTGTTTCATTCATTACCACAACCATACACCATAGGGTTCACCGAGATCGATAGCTTGTTTGATTATTTCTTCTTTCATCTTAATGCCTTCATTGACCAAAGCATCACCATCATACGTGATGGTACCACCGTCTGGAGTTGGAAGTCCAGAGATCTTTCTTCTAGCCGACCCAAGGCAAGCTTTAGCTTCAGCTAACATCATATCATAGCATAATTGTCTGGCCTGAGGACTTCTGAAAGAATTTACAACAGGAATATAGAACACGGTTACTGGAAAAGCACCTTTAGGAGTCGGATATAGTCTTATTTTTTGGTGTTTTGAACTTAGAGAATCGCCAGGCGTGGCAATATTATTTTCGTTTATAACTTCCCAGTGCCCTTCAGTTCCTAGAATCTTCTGAGAGAATTTTCGGTATGCTTGTAACAAGTGATAGTCAGTTAACATGTTTTGGATGCCGCTAACTTGTCCGATATTAAACAAAAAACTTTCGGCGCCAAACACATCACTAATTCTAGTAGTCGCCGGGTCCCAGGCGACCTGTTGAATCCAATAGGCATCTTCTGGTAGTGGATATGTTGGTTGAAGAGGATTAGTCCAAAAAACCGCTAACTTTTGTTCTTTAGGAAAATAACTGGCTATAAAATCGCCGGCAACCCGCCATATAGTCTCAAACTGATCTTCTTGTATTTCTACATCGACATTTGGATATCCCAATTTTGTTAGGATATACTTTTTCATCGGCTCGGAGCGTAGCTTTAATATCGACGGTAAATCTGCTGGGCCGATTATAGCCATATTAATTAGGGAAAGTAATTCCTCTGTCTCCGTAAACTAGGCCGTTATATTCTAGTCTAAAAACGCTATAGGGAGATGATGCTGGAAATGCTACGTCACAAGAATCTCTCAATATACTAAGTATGTCTGAAACTTCTGTGGCGACGACATCAGTAGGAAGCACTTCGTTTAAATGTGACGCTGGACCGTTATATTTTTCATTTCCTGAAAATCTCATCGTCTCGGTTTGAGTAGGCTTATTAGGTTCTTCGGATTTATAAAAACCACTAATTGTTAATTGAGGCGGAGATTGTCCGAATCCCGGCTTATATGCAGCACCTTTAGCCATAGAGCTTATAGATGACGCGTTACCTAAACTATTTTGTTGGCTACCGCCCGGATCAGCTAGCTGCATTAAGCCGCCATCAAAATTCGGAATCTCCTCTAAAAGACGTATCGCTAATTTCTGAGCACTTCTGATAATCTCAAACCTTTTCCCGCTAGCAAGGCTTGGTGTGATTTTTATAAAAGCAGTAAATGGTACCCAGCGCATGGTAAACTCCTTGGTTATAATTTATATTTGTGCTTGCTTTTTTTAAAAATCTAGTTTAATTGTATCGGTAAATTATAAAGACTTGCGTTGTCCTATTTAAAAATTCGGGGAACCTCTCTCAAGATTCCCCGAAAAATTGGACAAATTAGATACAATTAGCAATTAATCAATATCAGGCGTTAGTTCGCTAGCTTCGCCAAAAAGGTCGCCAGAAAGTCCGACAGCAGTGTTGGTGATAAATCTATCAGAACCAATTTGGAAGGCAAAATTGATATCGGGAAGCGTAGTTTGTGCTTCAGCGAAGCTAACTTGGCTTAGAGCGCCGATAACAATAGGAAAACCACGGCCAGCACTGAATCGTGCTTCACCCATATAAGAACTCATATCCTTGACAGTGGTATCCCTGGTCAAAACCCCAACAAGGATTTCGTTACCTGGAATAACCATAACCAAAGGACGAAGTCTCTTGCAAATAGCAGCTAGAGACTCATGTCTAAGATCCCGCCTATAGGACCTCAGGTTCATGAAGACCGAAATCGTAGAATTGGCAGGTTGCGCAGACATGTTATGTCTCCTTTCAAATAAAAATTAGCCAAGATTCTAATTTATATTTGAAGGAAATAGTAATTTTTGTCTGCGTAACCAGCATATAATGGATAATTATTTCTTGTCAGTCTTTGCTGGAGCCACTTCTTTTGTGGCTTGCTTGCATTCAGCACATCTAGCAACCTTCGGGGCCTTAGCGCAAGAAGATGGGCCAACAGGACGCCTGGAGAGTACTTCCTTAAGTCTGCCGTTAAAAATCTTGCCACGAGTTTGGCTTGCGCCGCCGCAAGAAGACCTGCCGCAAGCAGCTTCGGCTTCAATCGTAAAACCTACCAAGAAAACACTGGCAATCGCCGTAACTAAAAAATTATTCATAACACTATCCTTTCAAAGGACTATAATCTCAATGCGGCATCCAAGCATATGGATGAAATTATTCTCACAATGAGTCAAATAGTCTATAACTATCACACTTTTATAATACGCTGCTTGTATATAAAGTAAACCAGAGACAAAAAAACATGAAGAAGATCGCTTTAATTACTGGAATTTCTGGCCAAGATGGGTCATATCTGGCCGAATTCCTCTTGAGTAAAGATTATGAAGTCCACGGCATCATCAGGCGAACAAGTTTACCGATATTAGATAGAATATCACATATATTACCTAGGATAAATATCCATCAAGGAGATTTAATAGATCTTGCTTCTCTTATTAGAATCGTCGATACCGTAAGGCCAGATGAATTTTATAATCTTGCAGCACAATCATTCGTCCATATTAGCTGGAACCAGTCTACAGCGACCGCCAATATGACCGCCCTCGGCGTAACAAACGTTTTAGACGCCATTAGAATAGTAAACAAAGACATAAGATTTTACCAAGCTAGTTCAAGCGAGATGTTCGGAAAAGTACAAGAAACGCCTCAAAATGAAAAAACGCCATTTTACCCACGCAGCCCGTATGGGATATCTAAATTATATGGCCATTGGATGACAGTGAATTTTAGAGAATCTTATGATATGTTTTGTTGCTCTGGTATATTGTATAATCATGAATCGCCTAGGCGCGGTTACGAGTTCGTTACTAGAAAAATAACTTCAGCGGCAGCCAAAATAAAATGCGGTAAGCAGCATGAATTATTGCTTGGGAATCTAGATGCCATAAGAGACTGGGGTTATGCCGGAGACTTTGTAGAAGCAATGTGGTTAATGTTGCAGCAAGATAAACCTGATGATTATGTTATCGCAACCGGCAAAATGACGACAGTACGTGATTTCGCTAAGATGGCTTTTGAATGTCTAGATTTAAACTACCTAGACTATGTAAAAATGGGGCATGATCTATACAGGCCAGCAGAGGTAGATTTATTATTGGGTGATCCGACCAAAGCAGAAAAATGCCTCGGCTGGAAATATAAAGTAGATGTTCGTGATCTGGTTGAAATGATGGTCAGATCAGACTACTTAAAAGAAAAACAATTATGAAACTTAAATGTATAATAGAGAAAATAAGTGGAAACACGACGCCAATCAGAGCAATCGGAGATACTTTTGGCGTTTTAATAAATTTACTATATAATAATCAAAAGTTCAAGAAAACGCAAGCAGCTATATTATTTAAAAATTTTTTAAGTAAACCACTTCCAAATAACTGGAAAAAAATTAAAATCAAGGTAATCGACGAGGTGGTACCTATGATTCTAAACGACCCCGATCTTAAAAACGATTTTGGCGACGATGCTAATAATCTTGTAGAATTTAAAAATATGCGAGACGATATCGTGGTATCTGGTCTAATGGACGTCGACATGAAATATTTGAGTATGACACCACTTAAAGCAATTGCAATGGACCTAAATGAGAGAAATAAAGCCAAACTCGCTCTTGGACCGACTGGATTTGTAGCGTTAGGTGCGAATATTGCTAAGGTAGAACCATCAAAAATCAAGCCAGTGATGAGAGAATTAGGTAAGGGCGGGCCGCTTTACGCCAAAGAAACAAAAGAAATTATTCCATCAGCTAAACCGATGGAAAAATTTTAATGGCAACATTGAATATCACAAAAAGATATAGAATATCCACTCAACTAGCTGGCAAAATAGCAAAAATAAAGATTATTAATAGTATAACTACTGGTATAAATTTCGAAGATGCTAAAACCGGTGTCGTTGTTAGACTAGATCCGATAATATTAAATTTTAAAAATCGTTCTATTACTGCTACAATTATGGCCGGGTGCAATGAATCACATATAAACTTCAGCCATATAGATCAAGAATGGTTTGAATTCATTGAAGCGAATTTTCTAGCACAGACAAATTCATATCTCTGCAAAGATCTTTCTTGAATTTTTAAAATATTTATAATTTCTTGTACCATAGAGCGCTATAGAGCTAGGCTTAAGCGGACTAGATCCAGCAATGTGTTCGAATGCACAGACATTCTTTACTTCTGACATTTCTGATAAATAAAGACCTACTAGTCGTTCGAACAAATGTGGAGTCCATAGACCTAATTCTATCGCAGATAGTTTTTCTAAAACGTTTTTTAATTTAAAACCTAATTTCTTAAAGTTAGTTATTGATGTAAAGAACATGTGTGAATATAACATAGTTGGGTTTTCAGATAATGCAAAATCATAAATCTTTGGGTCTATTCTCTTAATGACGTCCCAGATAGATTTCTCCGGGTCGAACCGATTGTGAAGCATCGGGTCTACCGACGGCTTTAGTACAAAATCATTATTTAATTCCCAAATTCCGGCTTGGGCCTCTGCGTAGTTCATCGGAAACGATACACCAAGAGTACATTTGGCCGCATCTAACTCGATTTTTATTTTAGGCCATAGCTCTTTTATCTTATAGAAAGGCTTAACATCTGTATGCAGGAATCCTATATGACTGCCTTTGCAGATGTTTTCGACATGTTCCCATATCGTCAAAATTACTGAGCTTTCGAATATCGACGAATTTAAAGATGCATAAGATGGAAAAAAATCTGACACCTCTGATAAATCATATCTGCTGGGTTTTGTAAAACCACATGCTATAATTTTAGCATTGACATATGGGTCACAAAAAATATTCATATCTAAACAGTTAATCGTACTCGTGTGAGATAATACAAATATGTCTATCACGTGGTATTCTCGTTAATTGTATAGTAAAGAATCTTGGCTGAAAAATGCCGGCCGACAGCATTTTTTATTATGTAGGTTGATATGTCTGTACTATCAAGGTCTTTATTCACATTTTTGGTTTTAATCCAGTGCATATGTGTTCCAAAAAAACGTTCTTTGAGCTTACGACTCCATAATTTTATGAATTTTTTATATAATCTCCAGTATCCAACATCACCATCTTTTAGGCTAGTAGAAAATTCGCCGTGATGAATGATTGGCAAATACGAAGCAAATACTTTGTGACCAGCAGATTTCATAGATAGACAAAGATCGGCGCCATAGAAATGAAAACCGTCTAGTACAGAGTTGAATTCGATATTGTGTCGTTTATTAATCATGAATAAACACTCATCAACGCTAAAAACTTCTGTCAAATTCGTTTTTCCATCATATAATCTGGTGAGCTTTTCATCAAAACTATCGTCGAATTGGCTAGGTAGTCCGCCGTACACTCTACCGACTGGATATGGTCTATCGTCTATATCCATTTCCATCGATGGCCCAGCACAACCTATTACACCCCAAGTATCACCGGCATCATTTATAGATCGAGATGCTCTATCGAAAAAGCCAGGCAGGAGCGAAACATCTTGGTGGCAACATATAACATAATCAGACTTTGATAACTTCATACCCAGATTTAAAGCTTGCGCGGCTGAATAGACGCCAGTACTGTTATCAATTGGTATTAATTCATATATGTTATTATTTTCGAATCTATATAATGAATCTACTAAACATTTCTGGTATACTTCAAAATCAGAGACACAACTTATGATGCTGAATTTTTGCAACGGCCAATGCCTCAAGTGATATCGCTAAAAACTTCGAATTTTGGTGAAATCCCACCATAATATCTATCGATTACTTGTCTCTCTACGTCGAGTACCCTCTCAAAAGTGTGTTTGTCGTACACAGCTAATTTAGAAGACGATAGACCGTCTGATAGAGAAACGTTTACTGGATCTATCTCTGGGTATTCGGATTCACAGTATAATGTTTCAGACTCGATTAAAGCGTGTCTTATGCTGTTATCGAGATCTTCATATCTGCCGACGTATAGCTTGAATCTATGTGGTATTCCGCTAAAAAAGTTAGCATAATCCTGCGTCAGCCAGCCATCAGGGTATGAATCCAAACAATTGTTCACAAATATATTAAAGTCATTCGAAATGCAATTGAAATCAAAAGAATTATCTGGACGCCAGCCATTAACACATCTGTGCGCCCAGCGAGATTGATACCAAGTTATCGGGTGACGAGTGAGTCCCCAAACAAGTAAGCCATCTTGTGTGTCATCGCTGATGTTTTTAGGTATTGAATCGAATCGACAGTGAAAGGAATCTATTTCGGCTGAATCTTGAGCCAAAGAATCTATAACAGCTCTTGCATAAGTACCACCAGTTTTAGGTAAATGTAAGAATAGCATTTTATCGGTTAAAAGCGCCACGATTACCTCAGCATTTCTGCAGACTCTGTTATAAATCCCACCGAATGCAAAAGTCTGGATAGCCTAACATGGTAAGTATGGTTCTTGCTTATAAAATCTTTCAATTTGGCTGCTTTTTCAGATACCTCTTTAATAGATGACGGGCTTAGATAGTGCATATGCAAGGCCATAAAATCGGTTGCATCTCTAGCAACTGGCAAACCAGGAATAAGTCTTGCTAAAATAGGCACGCTGTCATGAATTGGCAAACATCCAGCAAGGCAAGCTTTAAAAACACGTTCTGGTATGTCAATACTGTGCGTATGCGTGTGTATCTCAGATATACATGGCGCTATCCTACCGGTGTTATAAAATTCGTTCGCTTGATGCTGTGGTAGTTCACCAGAGGAAATACCGTCTGGCCATGTACCCCACCCATATAGCTTCCATTTTCCACGATAAGAATTCAGAACCGGTAGCAAAAAGGTATCAATTGTCTTGGATTTGTAAGGCCATCTTCCGCCAAGATATACTATATCATTTTCTCTAGGCTTCCCTAGGTCGCTAAAAATCGTCGCGTCTGCTGCTGTTGGCATTGGCACCCATCTGACACTAGCCTTCTGATGCCAATAGTTCCACAACATAGAATCTTCCTCAAATCCATATCCGAAGACAACGTCTGGTTTTTGCCTTCTGACCCAAGTTATAGTTTCATCTGATTCATTTATCCCACCAGGTATTTGAATAGGACCATATGGATTAACGTGAATCGCTATTTTAGCTTTCTTATCGCCAGGCGGTATATTCTCTTTGTGCCCAGAACAACCAACATATAAATCAGGGTCAAAGCTTTCCCATGTTTTAACATCATTGTCATATCGTAAAACAGTATGGCCTTTAGATCTTAAGGCATTTACCATTCCATCAGTAATATAACCGAATGCTCCGCCTACTCTTCTAACCATTAAGATTTTCATATCGTTTTATAACTCTTTGAGGAAAGCTTGTACTTAGCATCGTTCAATCTATCTGTGTGGCTGAATCTGTCTAATGTTTCTCGTAATTTCACATTAGCTTCATGGTGTTCGACCCATTTACCAGTCCTCGGATGCCAAAGATGGTAAAGCGGGATGCGCCTATCTTCTTTAAAACTACCACCTATAGATAACCTAAGATAAAAATCACAATCTTCACACCCATAGCCGACATATTCCTCATAAAACCCGCCGATTTTACTATAATAAGTCTTCGTGCACGCTAGAGAACCACCTTCGAAATAAGTTATATATCGTTCAAATGCGTTGGTCTTTAACATCTTTTTTTGTTTATTTATTTTATCTGTATCACTTTCTGTATAGTAACTGACGTCTTTACCAAGATGGCAACTAGAATGCGATAATAATGTTTTATATGTTTCCGATGTGTAATAATTTGGCATAACCATGTCTGCGTCGTGTAAAATTATAAATTCATCGACAGCAACGTCGACACCGAAATTAAAAGCCATAGACTTGTTAAAAGGTTCTTCTTTATGCGCTATAACATTAAAATACTTAGCCGGAAGTATAGCAACTTGATCTATTTTACAATTATAATCATGTTCGATAAGATATATGTTTATAACTGGGAAGAGTTGCGCCCGCATATTTTCAATCACAGTTGTGACAGACTCTGATCTTTCTTGGTCCCTATATGGGACAATCACACTAATCGAAGCCATTTTCGATTTTTGTGTAAAACTATGAGCTTTTAACATCCTACTGCCAAACACTTCTCGAGCGTTTTTTAGTTTCACGAACCTGTCTTCGACTTGTGATTCTTCATCATTCAATTTAAAGTAATCCATCGAATTTTGGACATCGTAATGTCCTTCTAAGATGTTTCTATTTGTCTCGAAGAACCTCTTAGACCAATCAACATGTTCCATACCGTATTGGCCGTAAGATTCATCGAAATATCCTACACTATCTAACGATTTGCTTAAGAATGCCAGTGCTGCGCCTTGTGGCTTACTATCTGTATATAATAGGTTAATATCATTATATTGTCTTGGTATCCCGAGATCAGCAGCATAAATACCAGGTTGCCTAAATATAAAATGCTCTAAGCCAGTGATGTCCATGGCGTTGAAATAGAAAGTATCCCATCCTGTTTTTAGTATCTCCATGTCGTCGTTTAATAATAGGCAATATTTAAATCTGGCTAGGCACTGAAGTAACCTGTTACTGTTTCCTGCTATTCCAATATTCTCGGTGTTTTTGATTACGCAAAATTTATGTGTTTCGATTAAATTATCAAGATATTTAATGAGATCTTGGTCAGTGCTACCATCGTCACTTATGAATATGGTTGTTGAAGATAGATCAGTAAATCTGGTGATTGAATCTATTAAACGTTTTAAACTATTTGGGCGATTATAAGATAAGATACCAACGCCAATATTGTTACTAATTGACATCATTTCTGCGCTAGTATTTATTTGATCATATATTTCTAGATCTTTCGGATTTTGTTTAGATTTACCATGAAATCTGTTTTTTGATGGCTTGATATTGACTAATTTGGTTCGCACCTTATTAATTTTAGTAATATTAGCACGAGATACACGTGTGGTATCATTGTTGCGTGGTTCTGGTTTTTTGGCCGGTGGTGCTTCGTCTGACAGCGGTTGGGCAAGAGAGTCAACGATGATGGATTCTTGGCTATTTCTCTGCAGTCTGCTAATGCTTTGTGATACTTTGCTGCGACCAATTTTATTTCTAATATCCTCTGCATTCCTAGAATTCAGATTTTTAGAATTTACAAAAGCCAAATGACCGGATTTCACATATTTATCAAAATATTCTGGTAAAAGTATCCTTTGACTAGGTCGAATAACTATAACTCTGCCATGCTCATCGGCTATTCTTACGACTTGCCTATTAGTATTAACATACAGTTTCATCGTAAAGCTTTAATATACATTGGAGAATAAACGTTATTATCTACGTCATGATAATTTCTAAATCTAGAAGGCTTGATACATATCTCGCCGCTATATATACCATTACCGATTTTGATGGCCTCGATAGCCCTATCGTCCATAGGCTCTACTTTTAGTACTTCTTGTGTCCTAATTATTTTACTAAATAGATCTCTAATCATACCTGGGCCGCACCATTTGTTTAGTGAAGTCTGCATATCAACCAGCACTATATTTTCATATTCTGTTCCAGATATAAAGTATTGGGCTTGCTTGACTTTTATTAAACGCATAAAGTTAATAAATATTTGCATGTTATTAGCCAAAAAGGCATCAGCCATCGCGACTAATTTATTATTCTTGTCCATCAAATCAAGTTTATTACCATTCCAGTCCGCAAATAATATAATAATATTATCAGATTTATCGTCTTTTGAAATGAGAACTGAAATGCCTTCTGTTTTATATGGTGCTATGATATAGCACAGCGAATCTTTTATCGATGCTAATTTGTCGATATTGAACATTTCAGGATATCTTAAAACGGCTGGTGGCAAGGGCATGTTAAATGCGCCTTGGTTAAATATACCAGACTGCTGCTGTGCTGGTATAATCGATTTGTTGGATTGCAAACTTCCCTTTTGGCGCATTACAAATATCCTCTAATTTCATCTCTTTTGTTTCTTTAGCCTGTTCGCTTGGCATAAGAGTAAAAAGCACAAAAGGCACTCCACTAAATATAATCGATAGCGATTTAGATTCTTTGTTATAATTTGATACCACGCCGCACCAAGTCGTCATCAGACCAGACCAGATAACAAAGTCGCCATAAGCTGGCGTATAGTTCCTAATGTCTTTGTATTGAACCAGTGGCGGTAAAGAAGTCTTATTATTATATTTTAATTCTTGTGAGCCGGTGTTCATAGATGTCATAATTGTACCTATAGCCGTCTTCTAAAGTCCAAGTTATTAAAACACCATCTCTTCTGGCACCTAACCAATGAGAGATTAAATTATCTACCCATGCTTTCATTGAGAGTCTATCTATCATCCTCGCTGGTCTAACTTCTATTCCATTAACGATAGTAGATATTTGTTCTTCTGTCATTTCATTTGAGCTTTTTTTTACTAAATCTAAGCCTTCTATTAAATATTCTCGTTTTGATTTAGATTTTGTCTTTGCGGTCACTTTATAGCGTTTATTTGGCGCAAGACCTGGTGCGTCCATCAGAGTAGTAACATCGATATCGTCGCTTGGCGTGTTTCTGTTTGGATCTAAATCTGAAATGGTAATTTTTATGTCGTCCATAGTACGAACTGTTGTTGGTCTAGCTACATCAGGAGACAGCCTTAGATTTTCACGGTCTTTTAACGTCTGAAATTCATCAGCCATCTGTGTTCTTCTTATAATTAATGTTTATATCGTGATGTAAAACTCGACCGCGGCGAGCGTATTCGTACGCGACATGATATAAATTCGCCAGACCATGTATAACGAACACTGATATGAAAATATTTATCGGTAAAATGTCTGTGAACTCATAAGGCGATACCCATGCTAAAGAAGCCGAAACCCACACAGACATACAATATCCGCACTGGAAAACGCTATCGATAAACCACCAAACACTGTAACCAGAGGAAGCCATTATGTTTTTTGATCTAAAGTAATCTCTAATTGGCGACAGTAAAACACTAGCAACGATGATCTCTGTTATACGTTCTACTGCTAATGATATTAAGGCTATTTTGGTAATCTGATCAATCATGATAATATTTTCCGGCATTGATTATTAGAACACTGTATTCGTGTCCTGCCGGAAATATTTACTCTGACGGTGTGGCTATTACATTTTGGACATTTTAACGACTGTGGCGCTGGAGTGATTGATGATAAAGGTATCGGATCGACTCTAACTGAACTACTATTATGTATAATCTTATTCTGTGGTTTAACAGATTCTGGGATCTGTTGAGACCTTATGCTCTGAACATTTTTAGTTCCACAACCGCAGCCCATATTATATCCTATGTTTATCTAATTTGCTAGTATAGTTTTGGCGTCCTTCAACGACTTTAGCCCTGTCTATCAGAGGTGGTCTTTTAGAGCCAAGGGTATTCGCCAATGTGTTGATTGGTAGAGATTTCCCTTTTTTACCGCAGCAAGCCATGAATAATCCTCCTTTATATATTTTCAATGAATATCGATTTTGGATCAATATTATTCTCAAAGTCCTTCCATCGACATAAGTATAATGCAGGTAGTGGTATCGATTCCATTACCTTATTATTTTTAGAGTGGCTTGTATTCATGGTAATATTGCCGGACAGATCGAAATAGTCGTATGCTAATGCCGGAAACCAGATCTTGTCTTTTCTATATTCTGGCGTTAAAATCCGTGGTTTTAGTATGCCAAGGTCGAATAAACGTTTATCGACAGCTACCCAATCGAAATTTACATGCGGCTTAAAGAATAAAAGTGGATAATAATCACGGCCAAAAACATTTTTAAGAATCTGACAATCATAGGTCGCTTGATGCCACCAAGTAGTAAACAAAGAAGTCTTGCAATTGGTCAAAAGCGCATCGAGACTGAATCCCTTACCAGATTTAGCCTCAATCGAACAACATATTGCTCCTTTTACCGGTATAACATCCGCCGTTGATTCTCTTTCTACCACAGTGGCGTCACGGCCTTCAACGCGTCTTCTTCTGAATTCCACGCCCGTCCAATCTGTAAGCATATGAGCCACACGCCTTTCGTGGGTCTTGCTTTTACGAACGTTTGATTTACCTATTTTAGAAAAGTCTGGCTGGGACATACGGCTCCTAACGGTTGATGGAGCATTATTTACCCTATCAAGCCGAATTAATCTGTGATTGATTATAAGTTACGATTATTGATTGGTCGAGATGATGGAGAACGTAATTAGCACTTGCTTCTGCTTGTAAAAATGCCTTAATGGTCGGATAGTTGGCTGACGTACCGATAGCAGAATCTGGAATCACCAAAAATTCCATGCTGGTGGATTTTAAAGTGTTAATGGAGGTGCCAGAAGTCTTATCGACCCTGGCACCATTAGCATCAACGGTGAACAACCCTAGACGAACGAAATGTACACCAATTGCCATTATAAAACCTCACTAATCTTCGTTAAGTTGGCCAAGTAAATTATCTATCTCTGTATCAGAGCTAGATGAAGCACTAGGCTTCATTATATTTTCTTGCTTAGCTTTTGCCGCTACAGGCTTCGATGGTTTATTTTCCATCTCGTCGACATCGAAGCTTGTGTCTGCTTTGGCAACAGTAGCAGGTGTATATTCATCACCATGTACCACGCTGTTCAGCAGTGCTTTAAGATTATCGACATCTGGTGGTTGTAGCTTTTCCCAAAGATTAGTCCGAAGTTTTAGGAGAGCAGCTAGACCCTTATCGTTAGGAGTCCCATCCGCATTAGACACCATAGGCATGGACTTTTCTTTTCTGAACGAACTAGTAGCATAGCTATTGTTTTTGCCCTGCTTAAGGACGGACATTTCATATAGGCTACCATTGTTTTCGTCAAAGAAAGCACCAAAAGCCTCTGGTTCATCGGGGTCACCGCAGTCTTCTCTCTCTAGAGCCTGACTCCACATTTTAAAACATGTAGACGACGAATTGAAGAACTTGACCTTGCCTCTTAGCTCTTCTGGATTACCTTTCCAGTTAGTAAAGTAGACATTGACAAGATAATTTTCAGAAGGCATCCAATCGGTCCGTATTTTACGCCTCTTATCTTCATCCTTCTCATCTTTCATGAGGTCGAATCCGAATTGGCAGATCGGACATCGATCGGGGAGACCTGACACCCTTGGACATGGGTGTGGCTTGTTATTTATCCAATGTGAACCATGCTTTATATAAAACATGTCCATACCCTTGGTAACTGTGCCACCTTTAAGAACATCTCCAGCCAATAGTGGAGGCAGCACAAAGAACCTGTATTTAATCGGTTCCGTAGTGCTTTCATTCTTTTTCGGTCTGAATTCATCAGGATCTGACATTCGTCCTGTCATTTGACTCAGTTTTTTCCGCATTTCGTTGATATCATATGCCATTATTGCACCTTATCTTTCTAGTTTTTTAAATCCAGCCAATGTTCTTGCAAGTTCCGCTTTCATTTTGATGGCTTCGACCATATTATACAACTTTCCAGCTTTCATCTGGATTTCGCTGTAAGAGACCTCCGCCTTGTTTAATAATTCGTCTGCTTCGACGATGCTTTTAATCTGATCGACGGTCAATTTGACAGTATTCTTTTTGGCTTCGTCTAAGACCGCTCTCGTAGCCTCTGCTCTCCTTATTTTAAGCTTGCGCTCGGCAATCGCCACACCGAGTCTAACTTCAGAATACACGGCGCTCCAAAATGCGAATTGAGATGGGATGTCGCATATACTCTCTTCAAGTGTTTCATAATCAATATCGACATTGGCTAACATGTCGACTGTAATGATCTTGTAGACGGGTCTATTATCGTCATCTAACTTCTCAACGACTTGCAGCTTCACATTGAATTTAAACAGGGATGAATTAATTAGTTCTCGTGGAACGTTGGCCAATATCCAATCGCGATGTTCAGTATCAGCCATTAAATAAATCCTTGTTAAATCCTACCGTTTTCTCCTTTATCAATACATCCTTTTCGGCTTGATTATTTATATCTATCCATACCCCCTTATTAAATGTCTTGAGTTCGCTTTCCTTTGCTATACTTTCTTGCAATTTCGATTTTAGATAGTCAAGGCGTTGTGATTCGAATTTTTTTTGCGATATCTCATCGCGTTTTTTTCTACGTCTAAAACGCTCTACAGCTTTCTGTCTAATCTTTTGATGCTTTTTATTCATCGCTTTCCCTCTGGATCTTACTATATTTGTATTCTCGCCACTTTTTGCCGACACCGAATCGGAGTGGGAAGTATATGTCTCTGTCTAAATAACCAGCAAAAGGTTTAGACATTATTTCCATTACCTTAGATACCATATGCTTCAACGAAGTTTTATCATCTTCACATGATAACACCAGAGAATCATGAATGTCGCATACAATGCTTCTGGGGAACAATTCATGAGTCTTTACTAAAACATTATGCATGGCATGGGCAATTGACCCCTGTAAAACGCCATTAAGTGCCGACAAGATCGTTTTATTCTCTGGTATATTAAAAGTCTTTCCAAGAATCGTAGACAAAGGCAATTCGTTTGTTAGGGTATGCGCGCACTCTATCATCCATTCTCGTAATCCGCCAAAACATTTGGTAAAAATAGCACTATCGAAATTCAGCGAGTTTATCGCTTTTAAAAGAGCTATCTTACTCTCTTGCCTATTCTCGAATAACCCATCTGACCGATCTAAGAGATATTGATAAGGATCACCATGTCTAAAGGCCGATTCCAGTTCTTCATCCTTAGATAAAATCGACGCTATTCTAAGATCAGCGCAGATCCAATCAAAGTGCACAAGTATCTTACTGTCAAAGCAGCCATCCCTGCTAATATGATCTGACAGACTATAACCTTGTATATTAAAACTTGTACTTTTACTACGGCCAGAATACGTATCCATTGACCATGTCGGCTGTAATGGCGTATAATTTATATAAACTGGTACATCAGAAAGATAATCGTAGACCAGGCCAGCTTGAAAAGTAAGCCTCTGGTGGTCCTTAGGATTACCGGTTGCTTTTACCATAGCAGCATCGAAATCATCATCGCTGTTAATGATCTGATTGTCTTCATATATATTCAGATTTTTGGTAACATCGCACATACTCAATATAGATGTTAAGACCTTCCGATCGTTGGTTATAATCGGCGTATTGGCCATCAAAGCTTGCCGTAATATGTTTTGTGTCTTGGCTAAATTGCTGCGAATATCAAACAAAGATTTTGGATTTACTTGATCATACAAAAGTTGCTTAAAAATCTGATCATCTTTTTTTATGCCGATTTTGGCTGGGTAAGGTAGAGATCTTCCACGCTTAAATATTACGTTTATAGGGTTCATGAAATTTCTCCGAATTTCACAATACCTAGCTAATGCTTTTTATTATCATTCATTACGAAATGGCGTGGTTTGGGATTATGCTTACCAGCCTGCTTAAGCTTTATTTTGAGATCGTCAGCTTCGCCTGGCTGGCGCATATGGCCATAAGGATCTTTGTTCTCTAGAGTATGTAGAGTCATATCTCTTCTAGCTCCAGCCCTATCAAGAAAACCGTCTCCCCTGATATAACAAATGACAGTATCATTGCCATAAAATCTGGCTGCATCAGTACTGCCACAACGCGGACATACAAGAGCTGCAGCCAATTCGTCTTTGTCTGCTAGCATTCTATGTGAAGTTTCAAATAGAACTGATGATTCGTATATCTCGTCAGTTACGGGTGATTTGTTACTTTTAGCTAGAGTATTTTCACAACTTTGGCAACGATAGATGTAATCAGGCATTATTAACTCTCAGGATGGATGAACTCATGTGGAATTGGATCGAGTTTCATAATTATATTTCGTTCTGACAAAATAGTAATTGTTTGGTTTTGGTATGGGTATTGCGTGGCTTTGATTTCAGTAACGATGTTCCTAGGTAAGAAGGCTACGACATCGCCGACGATTAATTTTGCTTTGGCGCTTTCGACAAAACCAGGGCCAACGCCGATTACTATGCCTTCATTCTTTAATCTTTGATTTTCTGGTAGCTCGATCGTGGATGTTTCTTGAAATCTAAGAACCGCCACGAAATCGTTTAAACAATCTAATATTTTTATCTTGATGACTCCGCCGTCAAACGCATCTTTATCTTTCTTCTTTAAGGACCACGTTTCGCTTAGGTCTTTGCCTCCTAAATTAGCTGCTGCTTCTTCTTTAATCATTTTTTGGGTCTTTGGTATCATCTCTGTTCCTTCTTGGTTAGTTCTTCTTCAATTTCGGTAAAAACGATTTTACTCTTACTTTTGGTGATCGCTGGACTATTAGCCAAACGTATAGCCAGACCAGTTCCTTCAGGGATTACATTAAATCCGTTTCTTTTCATAGTCTGGGCCATTGTTTTAGATACATCGACATCAATCGTTATTGTCATCTTCATTACGCCATCTCCTTGACGACCATCGTGTCATAGTTAATTTCACAAGTTATCATCTCGTTTTTAGGACCATTTCTGTTTTTGGCAACATAAAACCTTATCCTGGGCGGTCTTTCTAACTTGTCTTCCAAAGACTGGTTTAAACTAATTACATAGTCTAGAGCAAATTGTTTACCATAACTTTCTGCTGTTTTAGATAGGTCGATTGGTTCGCCGCCCTCACCACCACTCCTGTTAGTCTGTGTGGCTGTAAAGACTAAAACATTCTCATTTTTAGCTAAACCTCTAAGCTCAGTAGCAACGTGTTTTTGGCGCGTATAGTCGTCTTTATTGTATGGCGCATTTCTGCTAACCATCAGATCCAAATAATCTACGATAACAACGTCAGGTTTCCAGCCCTCTTTCCTTTTAAGATTATCGATTAATGCATAAATATGGTCGACACTACATTCATCAGGTGGGAATTCGTATATTAGAAGTCTACGTTTATAGGTATCTTTCATGGTATTGATAACACGTCTGATGTAATCTTGATTATTAGGCACTTGGTCTTGGGCTATACCAGTGGTAGTCGAAAGACATCTTAGTGCAGTCTTAATTGTATCTAATTCGAATGTTACTAGTAGTACGTCTTGGCCACTTGTTCCATCCCTGTTGAGCCCTTTAAGGGATGCGATAGCATTGTTGACAAGCAAGATAGACTTACCGGTATTCGTTGGAGCCAACCAGCATACTACTTCCTTAGGTGAAGGACCGCCATTATTAAGAATTCTATCGAGCCTAGGAAATCCAGTAGTCCTATGGTCTATAGCGTCAGATTGGAATAACTTCTCGTATTGCTCTAGAAGCCAAAAGCCACCTTCACCTATATCAGTTACCTTATTGGCTTCTTGCACGATCTTTTCGATTTCATCGAATCTTCCAGATTCGTAAGCTCTAATCGCGTCTTCGCTGTAAATCATACCATATGCCTTGGTCTTGGCCCACTTCATAAGAGTGTCTTTAATTATCGGTACTTCGCGTGGATCTGATTTCCTATCGATTAATTTAAAAACAATATCGAAAGGCTGGTCTGGTGTTAGATCCTTTTCGATTATATCCCTTATTAGAAGTCTGGTTGGGATCACCCTGTATTTTTCATAATAATTCAATAACACCGCCACCACATATCTGCACTCTTGACGCCCAAACATATCAGGTTTTAAATACCTGCCGACATTTATAAAAAACTCTGGATGGTCTAGGGCTAATGAAATTATGGCTTCTTCCTGATATTTCCCGAATGGTGTGTGGTCGGCATCGGCGTCTATTCTAACATCATCAATCGTCTGGTATTCTGCCATATTAACCACCTGTTCCGCATAGATTTACTAATTGTATTTGTATCGAAGATAGTTGACTTTGAAGATAAGCCTCAGCCATACCAAGTGCTTCACAAATGAGAACGAATTCAGACTCAGTATAATACACTTGTTGCGCTTCGAACGGACCAGAAAATCCGAAATTAATCCTATCTCCGAAATACGTCGGTGCCGTGGGCTGTTTAGGTTTACCAGTATTAATACCATATACCCAAGTACCTGTGATTTTTGCTATTATGGTAATATTAACTGGTTCTAAAAATCCTCTTGTAGCTGATGATCTTCTATAAACCACATCACCAACATGAAATTTTGGCGCATCATTCATTTTCTTCTCCGTTTTCATCAAGGTATTTGTCATCTAATTCATCTTCGACTTTAATTTCGCCGAGTTCTGGCCCGAAAGCCTTTAAATATATTTCATCTCTTATCTTCTGATATAAGACATTATCATTTCTCAGTGCTTTAGAAGCGTTCTGAGCACCATTACCAAGATTCTTCTTATCGAAAGTGAAAAATGAACCGCTTTTTGATATCACACCTACTTCTAGTCCGACATCTAGTAGCGAGGAAACCGCATCTATCCCTGCAATAGGATACGATACGGTGTTATAGAATATATCAAATTCAGCTACTCTAAATGGTGCAGCGACTTTATTCTTGACTATCTTCATAGTAGTATGGTGGCCTATAACAGTATCATCTGAAGATTTTATAGCGGTGCTGCGTTTAATTTCTGCTCTAACCGAAGCATAATATTTTAAAGCTTTACCACCAGGCGTGACTTCTGGATTACCGAACACCATGCCCACCTTTTCTCTTAGTTGATTTATGAAGATTAGCGTTGTGCCGTTGTTGTTGCATTTGCCTTTTAATTTACTTAACGCTTTTGACATAAGCTGTGCTAAAGCACCCATGGTGGCTTTACCGATATCCTCCTCCAGTATAGCCCTAGGTATAAGAGCGGCCACAGAGTCAACTATAATAAGATCTACCTGCTCGGATTCGACCAATACTTCTATCAACCTAAAAGCATCTTCTCCGCTACCAGGCTGAGAGATACATAAAGTCTCAGTGTCAACGCCGAGTTTTTTTGCCCATTCTATATCCAGGGCATGTTCAGCATCGATAAATGCAACAACACCTTGTCGGTTTTTCCCTTTAAAGAAATGTTTCTGGTAGGCGGCTGCGATATGTAAACAAGTCGTGGTTTTACCGCTGCTTTCCGGACCAAAGATCTCTAGAGTTCTTCCGACTGGGACTCCGCCAGCGCCAAGAGCAAGATCAATGGATGGTATACCGGTTGGCACTACGCTTACATTCACGATACTGTTTCTGCCACGCATGATAGTGCCTGGCCCAAAATCTTTATCAATCCTCTTCATCAGTTCTTGTAATGTTTTCGGTTGGTCTTTCTTTTCCTGTTTCATAATCGGCAAATCTCCCTAGTGAAGAAATAATATTCTGATAAGTCTCATGATAGTCTAATACTTTAATCACATCATTCGAAGAAATCTTTATTACTATGCTGTCCTTCGTTAACATAAGTTCATCGCCGACAACGCCAGCGACTAACCAGATTCCATTTGGATTTAAGAGTACGCCGGCCGGCGCCGATAGATAATTAACATGCTTTGTAGTGCTAATTTTAACTGGGTCACGTCGACCTATTCTCTCTTTGTTTTTCATAGATAAATACTCTAGATTATAGATCAAAGTTATTTTATAATACGAGGTAAGATTATGACTATTGATGGCAATCAGAAGACGTTCCTTGAAGCACTTTCTTTGTTCTTAGAAACCGACCTAAAAACAGGTCTGGCGGATAGCAAGAACGAGTTTTATGATACAGAACAAGAGCGTGGTTTAGAA
>Ga0181348_1000290_pt1 | contig 20915 bp, 33 predicted proteins | sample Su13VDMM110DN_FD_130092 | JGI IMG/M metagenome (GOLD analysis project Ga0181348, IMG submission 130092) | Freshwater viral communities from Lake Michigan, USA - Su13.VD.MM110.D.N | ecosystem: Environmental > Aquatic > Freshwater > Lake | place: USA: Michigan | collected 2013-07-16
AAATGTGCAAGACTTATACAAGATTCTCCAATGGAATACAAAGAACAATATCAATTTCTATCGTATGTCTTCCGATATGTTTCCTTGGGCATCTGAATATGGTATTTACAATCTACCAAACATAGAAAAAATCTCCAAGATATTGACAAAGTGTGGCGATTGGGCAGAAAGTAATAATCAACGTTTGACATTTCATCCTGGCCCATTCAATAAACTTACTTCATCCAATGAAAGAGTCACCAAGAATACAATCAAAGACTTGAACATTCATGCAGATATTCTTGACATTATGGGATTGTCCCGTTCCCACTACAATAAAATTAATATTCATGTTGGAGCAGCGTACAACGATAAGCCTATGGCTATTACTCAATTCTTGAAGAATTTTGATAGCTTGGAAGATAAAATCAAATGTAGGCTTACATTAGAAAACGACGACAAAGAAGCTTTGTATACAACCCAAGAATTGTATGATTCAGTATACAAATATACAAAAATCCCTATTGTTTTTGATTATCATCACCACAAATTGAATAGTAGAGGTATGCCAGAAAATGAAGCTCTTGAAATAGCTTTGTCTACTTGGGGAGGTGCAAAGCCTGTTGTTCACTATTCTGAATCTCGCAGAGAAGAGCAAAATATCAAATGTCCTGCACAAGCACATTCTGATAGTTATAGAAACGTTGCGAATACTTATGGACACGACATTGATATAATGCTAGAATGCAAACTAAAAGAAATCGGTCTTTTTAAGTATAGGGAATTATTGAATAGACCGGTCGAAGCATAATACTTCGGGCTTTTTTATATCTACACATCATCAAACAGAGGGATAATGAGTACAAAATGTAGTATTGCATACGGAGAAAACTTTCATTTTTATGAAGAATGTTTCGACCGTTCTAATGTTTATTTAGAAATCGAAAAAACTGAATTTAAGGTAACTCCAAACTCTGTTATGGTTCAAATACCAATAAACGTATGGAGAGAAATGTTTAAAACTTGGAGTCAAAAAGGTTGGTCCGAAGAACAAGACAATAAAGAACTAATAATTAGTTCAGAATGGCTTGAAAGTTTGGAAGAACTAGTTAAAATAAAGGAAAAGGATAAAAAAACAAATGAGTCTCAATCTTAAAGTAAAGCAACTCTCAAATTTTATTGATTTCAAGAATAGAGAGCCAGGAAATGCAGGCTTCGATTTATATGCAGCAGAATATGGTTGTATTGGTCCGAACGAAAGACATACAATTGCAATCGGCATTTCAACGTCGTTCAGTCCAGAATACTATATGCGTATTGCCCCACGTTCTGGACTCGCTGCAAAGTCTGGAATCGATGTTCTTGCTGGTGTAATTGATTCATCATATCGTGGAGAATGGAAAGTAATTCTTTATAATACATCAAATGATTCTTTCTCTTTCTCAATCGGACAAAGAATCGCACAAGCAATCCCAGAAAAGATTTCAACTGAAACCTTTATCTTTGTTGAATCTCTAGAGGGGACTAATCGTAATGATAGTGGATTTGGTAGCTCAGGAAAGTGAGAATAGTTCCTAATCTTCCAAAAATAGGAGATATACTAAAGTTTAACTTCACTGAGAACAATATTGTAGTCTATGGATATTATTTATCCCATTCTTTTGTCGATAACCAAACTGGCGATGGTCATGGCGAGCAATCTTATATCAAATATAAGATTCAGACTTTTGATCGTAATTATGCAGAATATTTCTATGAATGGGAGCTATCAGAAAACCTAACAAAAGAGGATAACAAATGATAATCTATAAGGTTGGAGATATTGTTAAGCTTCGATGGTGGGCAACAGACAATTCATTAGAAGAACTTTGTGGAATTATCATCAGCGCACCAAAGCTTGGGCTTTGGAAGGTAAAAGCATTCAAAGACGATTTACACCACTATAATGTTAAAGTTGAATGGCTTATAAATTTATCAAATAATGATTACGCTAAAACTACATGGAGGAAACGTGATTGATTTTGTCGATGTTGTCGTGGATGTACGGCTTGGAGATTCCGGAAAAGGTAAAGTTGCAGTTGAACTTGCCAAAAGCAAGAAATATACACATTGTTTGCGATTTTCTGGATCTAACAATGCTGGTCATACAATTTACTTCAACGGCAAAAAGATTGTTGGTCATGCAATTCCAATGGGTATCGTATGCGGCATTAAAAGCATCATTGGTACTGGTTGCGTTTTAAACGTTAAGCACTTCTTCCAAGAAATCAGAGATTTAGAAGAAGCAGGAATTACTACCAAAGGTTTGGTATTCATTGCTAAAAACGCTCATGTTATTACAGAAGATCATATTGCAGAGGATAGTTTGGACACCACAATTGGAACAACCAAGCGTGGCAACGGGCCAGCTTACCGAGACAAGTATAATCGCAAAGGTGTTAGGGCTGAAACAATAGAGGAGCTTCAACCATATTTAATTGATCTCCATCAAGAATTTCACAGCAAAGACAAAGTTCGTATTTTGTGCGAAGGAGCACAAGGGTTTGAACTTGATATTGATTGGGGAGACTATCCATATGTTACTTCAAGTCATTGCAATGTGGGCTCAGTAGTTTTAAACGGCATTCCTCCTCAAAAGATCCGTAATATTTACGGAGTTGCAAAAATATATGATACCTATGTAGGATCAAAAAGTTTTGAGCCAGATGAACAAGTATTCGAACAGATTAGAAATGCTGGAAAAGAATATGGCGCAACTACTGGTCGTCCAAGACAATGTAACTGGTTAAACCTAAGTAATATGGTAAAGGCTGCTCAACAAAACGGCACAACTCATCTTGTTATCAACAAATGTGATATCATAGAAGAAATAAACACTTTTCGATTGTTACAAGATGGCAAACTAAAAGAGTTTGAAAATCTTTCGATAATGAAGGACTATATCCAGACAGAGTGTTATAATAAATGTGATAGTCTTAGAAAAGTTTATTTTTCCGCAACACCAACAACTATTGAAGGATTTATCTGTGAATAGGCAACAAAGACGAAACTCTGATAAGACCAACAAACAATCAGAAATGCAAGAAAAAATGGTTTTGTTTGAAAAGATGGGAAACAAGTGTGATGCTTGTTCTCAACATTTTGATAATAAAAACAAAGAACAAGTTACAACTTGGACGGTTATGGTGTATAATGAAGAACAATCAGTAAAGCTTTATTGTCCAGGGTGTAGAAGCGATATTCAAGCTTGGGCAGAGGATTCGCTAAATGTTTAATATAAGTGGTGATTTAGATTTTGTGCCATATAAGCAAGGGGACCAAATGGCTGACGAGAATAAAGAACAGATAAAGAAGCTTGGAGAGTTTGTAAATTCACCAAAGCATTATAACCAAGGCTCTATCGAAGTAATTGATTTTATTGAAGATCTTGGGATGGGAGAAGATTTTTGTGCTGGTAATGCTATCAAATATCTTTCAAGATATAAGTTTAAGCAAAATCCACTTGAAGATCTAAAAAAGAGCAAATGGTATATTGAAAGACTAATAAAGCAATATGAAAACAAATAACATAAAGCATTTAAATTTAGTTTCTTTTAAAGAAATAATGGATTCTGATGTACCTACAATTGTAAAATTTACCAACCCAAGTTGTCATCTTTGCGACGGCTTAAAACCGATCTTTGATGAACTACAGAATTATTATTCAGATACATTCAACTTTGCTAACCTAAACGTTACGAAGTATGGTAGCATAGCCAAAGTATTCAAAATAGAAGGAGTCCCAGAAATATTCGTTTTAATGAAAGACTATGCTAAACCAATTCCATATCCAGACAATCCAAGTCCGATCTCGGGTTATTCAAAAGAATATATTATAATGTATCTTAATATCGTAACAAAGGAATTAGCGAATGAAACTCGGTGATATTGTACGTCTGATTGCTGTTCCTCCTTACTGGGACTTCCGAGGTTTCAAAGTTGGGGATATAGCTATTCTGATTAAAATTGATTGGGAGGCCGAAGATTTCAGCAAGCCGCTTTATAATAATGGAACGAGAATCGATGGTAGAGGAAGATTCTACTTCCCGAATAACATCGAAAACGCATTTAAACACAGTGCTAATCCACCCGTAGAAGCAGGCTATATGGCAACATACAACTATTTTGAGGTTATTTAATGTCTTTATCTGGCAAATGTAATAATCAAAAGTACCTTGTTCTTTATAATACAAATAGCGAGGGAATTGTTGCTCCCTCCTGGGGACTTGAACCGTGTAACGGTATTCAAGAACTTGAAACAGAAGTAACAAATGTTTTAAATGAAATCGAACAACAAGATCCAGATGAACATTCGGTAAATAAAATGGATGATGTTCTAATTCTTCGTGTTGACGATTCATTTAAATTTGATATTAAGAAAGTAGAAAAAACTATAACAATGCTTACTGCGAAATTGATTTTAAAAGTTCCCATTGAACCATCCAAGATTAGACCTTCAATTTCACTTGTAATTGACGAAGATAGAGGAGAATAACAAATGAACAGCAAAGACATAAACCCGTTTGATTCTCTTGAAAAAGAAGATTTTGATACGGCAATGAAAGATTTTGAACAGAAAAGGGGGGAAACCGGAGGAAGAAGCATTATGACCAGCATTGGAAACTCTTCCGAAGATAAAAAGCTCCGAAACACAGAAACAAACATTCAACTTCTAATCTGGAATTTGGAAAGAAGAATGACTATTATGGCTATCGAACTAATAGATACAAAGCGCCGTCTTGAAAGTTTAGAGAACAAATCTGCCGGGATGCACAAAAATGACTATTGAACGAATTGCGGATATCGAACATCGACATTTGCGTAAGGAATTGTGGGAAGGAAAGACATTTTACACAGGACACATAATGATAGATATGCTTTATCTTGTCGAGGAAATCAGAAAACTGCAATCTGAGCTTTCTGTATTAAAAGCGATAGGAGCTAAAATCAATGAACGATATTAGAACAACATATAGCTATGATGATTATTTGCTGGTTCCACAATACTCGGAAGTTAAATCTCGCAAAGATATAAATATTGGGAATTGGTTAGACGAGGACCGAGGACTATGGTTTAATTTGCCAATTATTTCCTCTCCAATGGACACAATAACTGAAGAGAAAATGGCAGTAACCATCGCCAAAAGAGGAGGACTCGGAATAGTTCATAGATACAATTCTGTTGAAAGACAAGTTGAAATGGCTGAACTAATATTTGAAAATGTTTCTCCATCATTAGTTGGATTTGCTATCGGAGTATCAGGAGATTATCTGGATAGGGCAAAACAACTTGTTCAAGCTGGTGCTAAAATTCTTTGTGTAGATGTTGCACACGGAAATCATATTTTAATGAAAAATGCTATAGCCTCTCTTAGAGCAACATTAGGAGAAACACCTCACATTATGGCAGGGAACGTTGCAACACTTGACGGAGCTAACAATCTGGCAAGTTGGGGGGCTAACTCCATTCGTGTTGGCATAGGTGGAGGATGTTTCGTCCCAAATACTCTTGTAAATACCGAAAATGGCTTGAAGAAAATTGAAGATATTAAAGTGGGCGACAAAGTATTCAGTCATACCGGAAGATTACAACCAGTTATAGATACTCTAACTTATCACAAAGATGAAGAAATTATTTCTGTAAATGGAATTGACTGCACCAAAAACCATGAATTTTATATTCTTGATAAAGAAAATGTTAATTGTGTAAAAGAAGATAATATTCATTTATTTGCCAGATGGGTTGAGGCAGAAGAGCTTGATATGGAAAAACATTTACTTATTGAGTTGGAGTAGGTAGCAAATGTGTGAGTGCCTATTATATACATCAGGAGGCATATCCTATGGCTATTGTAAATTTTCTAAAAGAAATACAAAACATAAAGGATAATTATGAAGTTTAAACTTAAAGAAATTACATCAATTAAAACAAAATATTATAAAGGTATTGTTTATGATCTTACCGTTCAAGAAGATCACTCTTACAATGTCTGTGGAATAATAGTTCACAATTCTATCTGTTCTACCAGAATTCAAACCGGGCATGGTGTTCCTTCATTAGATTCTGTAATTGATTGTTCAAGTACAGAATTTAATGTTGCTATCATAGCTGATGGTGGGATTAAGAATTCTGGTGATATAGCAAAAGCACTTGCTGGTTGTGCAGACTTTGCAATGATTGGATCTATATTTGCTGGCAGTGATTGCACGCCAGGGAATGTTATGACCGATAATAATGGCAACAGGCGCAAAGTATATAGAGGAATGGCAAGTGAGTCGGCACAGATGGATTGGAGAGGAAAGGCTGCTTCTTTGGAAGGTATTTCAACAACGGTTCCGTATAAAGGACCAACCATTGAAATTATTGATCAACTTGACAACGGAATTCGTTCTGCTTTCTCCTATTCTGGAGCTAGAACCATTAGCGAGTTCTGGTCTAAGTCGAGACTTATCCGTCAATCTGCATCTTCTGCTAAAGAATCAGGTACTCACATTTTATCAAGAGACTAAATGAGTACCGAATATCTTAAACGGAATCCTAATATCAAAGAAATTGCTTTCTACGATGATTCAAAATTATTTGCTGACTTCCTAATTAAACTAAGATATGATGAATTTCCAAACGCAAGCAAGTTTTTTAGATCAGTAATAAGATCTTATGTTGACGGTGATAAGTTATTTTTTGATTGGGTTCAGAACAAAAAGAGAGAAAATAAGGTTTTTAAGAAAAGAATCAAGAGTGCAAGAAAGATTTTTGAAGATGGAAATGATATTTCCAACGAATTTGGCTTAAAGTCAGAAGAGATTGAGAATATTTTTGATTTAATTGAAGATTTTGAAGATAAAGATTTCTAAAAAGAGAATAATTCAAAACTTATCACTATTTACAAGAGTAGGAGCAAAACAACAATGAGTAAGAGAATATTGTCAGAGAGCCAAATCAACAAGTGGATGAAACTTGCAAATATCAAAGCTGATACGGCAAAGCACTTTTTGAATGAGTCGAAAAACAAAACAAAAAGATTTCTAACAGAGGCAGATATGATGCCAATGGAAGATGAAGATGAAGAAGATGATATGGAAATGGACTCCGAAGTCCCGGCCGACGCTGAGCAAGATATGGAAATGATGGATAGCGATGAAGAAGATGCAAGCGCCGATGGAGAGGTAGAATTTGAAACTAAAAATGATTTAAAGATGTTGATTAAAAGCGCCGTAATGGATGCAATGCAAGAGCTAGGAATGGGCACAGAACCACAAGAACCAGAATCCGAAGACCTTGCAATGGATGATGTAGAAGTTAGCGACGAAGATGCTGGCGAGGGGTCCGAAGGGGGTGATGACGACCAAGCAAGCCTCGGTGAATCAAAAGGTTTAACCGGCATAAATATCCTAACTAACAACGACGTTATCAACGAAGTTCTTAAAAGAGTAATTCGTAGATTAGTAGTGTAAAAAAAAGAAGATTGTTTTGTTCCCTAACTGCCATGTAGGCTCAAAAGGCTTACATGGCATTTTCTATTCCAGAGAGGTATTATGGATTATATAATTTGGTTTTTGTTTTTCGTTCTTGGATTTGCTACTGCCAAAATATTCACTTCTTTTCTCGACATTTTCTCAGTCATAGTCTTTTCCCACAAAACGCTTGACGAAATGTTGAAGCTTGTTATATTACTAGAACAAGAAATCTTGTTTATAAGGGAAGTGAAAATAAAAGACTTTAAAGATTCTGGCTTTACTGAAGAAATGATTGACAGAAGCCTCGTTTTACATGATAATCTGTTTAATCGTTGGAGAGAAAGACTAATCGCTAAGATAATTTTAAATGTACCAAACTTTATGAAATCAAGTTTGAAATTTGGTGATTGGAAAACCGCAACAGAATACATTGAACAAACATTAAAAGGAAAAAAATGAAAACTCAATCTAAAACTCGATATTTTAATTCTAAGAAAAAGATAAATGAACATGAGCATGAGGAAGAACAAGATTCGAAATCAGAGTCTGCTATTGTATCTACAATGTTACTTCCTAGCAGTGGCGATGATGATAGATTGCTTGGGTTGTTTGGAGAAGTAGATGAAGCTAAATCGGCTCAGTTGATCGGAGCAATGATTGAAATGTCAACTGAGGAACCTAAGAGCAAACTTCCAGATGATGATGATGAAGAAGATTCTTTGGAGCCGTTTGAATTTATTATTTCAACTCATGGTGGTACAGCAGAAGATATGTTTGCTATCTATGACGTAATGAGAGATGCCAGAGAAAAATGTGATATTGTAACTTATGGCTTGGGAAAAGTTATGTCCGCTGGAGTTCTGCTGTTGGCAGCAGGTACGAAGGGCAAGCGTAAAATTGGCAAGAATTGCAGAGTTATGATTCATTCTGTAGTTGCAGGCAATGCTGGCTCCTATCATAACTTGGAAAATGAGATGCAAGAAATTACTTATACCCAAGAAGCTTATATCAAAGCACTTTCTGAAGAAACAAACATGAGTATCAAAGAGCTAAAAAAGTTGATAGAAAAGAAAGTGAATGTTTATTTATCAGCACAAGAAGCTATAAAGCTAGGAATTGCTGATATTATTGTATAAACGAGTCTATTTATTAACATCATGCCTGTTATAAAAGAGCAAATTAATTTAAATAGCCTGCTTCAATTGATAGAAGAAGTTCTATTGGTTGAAGCAGTTTTTAATATAAGTGATATCACCAAAAGAAAATATTTTGATCCATTGCTAATGAAGCTTCAGAATAAAGAACCAATTTTATTGGAGCCTGATTCTCCCGACCAACAACCAGAAGAACTCATTGTTGATATAGAATCCGATAAAGGAATTGAATTTTTAAAAAACCTGACAGATACCGATGCAGACAAATTAAAGCTTGATCTTCTATTCAAAAAAGGCCCAAATTTTATAAAGGTAATACCCGGAACCGATGGCAAAGATTATTCTTTGGCTCAAATTAGCAAAAGTACATTTACAGCTAGACCTACGAAGAGCGGGCTATTAGGAACTGAAACGCCAGAAATGAAAGAAGGCTTAGCAAGTTATTTTGCTATTGCTGGTCCTGATTCTTGGATGCCAGCCGAAGAGAAAATCAAAAATAATGGCTCTGAAATCTTAAATCTACATATGCAAATGATCGATGCCAAGTATTTTGGCGTTAAGTCTGCGAGTCTTACTTCCTCTGCTATTGATCATTTAAACAATAATCAAATAACAGATAAAAAAGAAAAAAGCCTCTTTTTGCAAGCTATATCTGTAGCAAAAACAATGTCCACTTTCGGCAAAAACATTGTAGATAGAGGGGTATTATTCGAAAAGATAAGAAAGGCTGCTCTTGATATTACAAAGCTGTCAAAGCCGGATAAATGGAATCCCGCAGATCTTTATGTCTATGATGCCGGGGCTGAAATTATAATAGAACAGATTGTTGATAGTTCAACCAAGAATAATGCTATCGTTTCTATTCTTGATGCAGATGATAAAATTATACAGATTGGGCTAAACTCTCTTTTCGAAGGTAGCTCCCCGATTATTCACGCTTTGTCATTGAAAGAAGAATCTTCTTTTAGCGGAAGAGCAACTTCTTTCTTGAAGATTAGAAACGTAAGCGGAACTCAACTAAGCAAAAGTGTATTTAAAATACCTGATGAAGAAATAGAAATCTTGAAAGTATATCAAGATAGGATAATCCCAGGCGCAAAAGAGAAAATTCTAATTTATGAAGCAAAATACTTAAAAAGAAAAGAAGACTTTGTTGATACATTGATGAGAAATCCTGAGTATAAAATAAATGAGGTAAAGGATATTCGCTCCTCGACTCAAAAACAATTTAAGAATGACGAACACAAGCTTGGAAATCTGATACGCAAAGCAAATTGTTTTGAGTTTATGACTTCGTTCTTGAATGATTTTGAAAACTTAAAGCATGTTAATCAAAGTATGAGTGCATATACAAATCCAATGCTTGCTCTTACGGCATATGGGGTAAGTTTGTCCGGATTTAATCCTACCTTCAAAAAGATTACTGCTTCTTCCACAGGGAACGAAACAATGCCTGTTATATTTGCAGGTCGTGATTCTTTGAGAATGGAAAGCAAGAGCGTAACAATCAATGATACGCCAACTAAAGCTGGATTTATATTTTCTTTCGTTACCAAAATGGGAGAAAAAGAGTATAAAGCTGCATTGGATATTCGTTTCGATGGAGATGTATCTATCTCTATTATTGTTGAAGATTTCAAAGAAGCATAATTGACTATACAATCTTATAGGGTTATAATAAGATTCACACATAAACAGGAGTTGTCGTGGGTGTTAAAAAATATTGTAATGGACGGGAATTAAACGAAGCAATTTTGAAGGGTGTAGATGCACTAGCAGACAACGTAGTTTCAACACTAGGACCAAGGGGAAGAAATGTTATCTTGCAAGAAAAAGGAAAAACGCCAATCATTACTAAAGACGGCGCAACAATTTCTAATTTTATTGATCTATCTGACCCATTTCAAAACCTGGGAGCCCAAATAATCAAGCAAGCCTCTCAACAGACCGCAACACAAGCCGGGGACGGCACCACCACCAGCATTGTATTAGCAAGGGCTATACTCCGTGAGGCCCAAAAGTATATTACGTCTGGTGTGTCTCCTGTGGAGCTTAAACGAGGTATCGACAAAGCAGCAGAGTATATCGTAAAAAGAATCCAAGAGATTTCAACTCCTATATCCTCCGAAGAAGATATCGAACATATCGCAACTATATCCGCAAACAACGATAAGATAATCGGAAAGCTTATTGCTACTGCCGTTGACAAAGTGGGTAAGGATGGCTCAATCACTATTGAGGAAGCAAGATCAGTAGAGACTTCTCTTGATGTAGTAGAAGGGTTTAGGATTGATTCTGGTTACTTAGCATCTGCTTTTATCAACGATGAACGTAGGGGAGTTGTAAAGTATGATGATCCTTACGTTTTGGTAACAGATCATAAATTTGATTCTGTTCAAGATATGCTGCCTGTCCTTGAACTGATTTCAAGAGAAGGAAAGCCATTTGTAATTGTTGCAGAAGAAATAGAAGGACAAGCTTTGGCTGCTCTTATTATGAATGCTATGCGTGGCACTATGAAAGTAGCAGCAGTGAAAGCACCAAGATATGGAGAAGAGCGCAGGAATATCCTAAAGGATCTTGCAGTTTCTATTGGAGCAACTTTTGTTTCGATGGAAAGTGGAATGAAGATAGCAGATGTTAAGCTTAAACACTTTGGAAGAGCCAAGAAGATAGAAATCGCCAAAGCATTGACCACGATTGTTGGAGGCAAAGGTGATATGATCGAAGTTGATGCTAAAATTGATGCAATTAAAGCAGAGTTATCCCAAACAGAATCAATCCATGAATGTGAGAGGCTACAAGAACGGATTACAAGATTAGCTTCTGGTATTGCTATTATTAGAGTAGGAGCACCAACTGAAGCAGAAATGATTGAGAAGAAACACAGGATAGAAGATGCTTTAGAAGCAGTACGCTCAGCCCAACAAGAGGGAATCGTTCCGGGTGGAGGAGTTGCTTTATTGCGAACACTTGATTATCTTGATGAAATACCAGAGGGAGACAACGAAGAACAACAACTTGGTATTAAAATAGTTCTAAAGGCCATTGAGGAACCAATAAGACAAATGGCTATTAATGCCGGGGAGTCTCCTGACTTAATTGTTGCTATGGTAATCAAAGAAGAATTCCCAATTGGTTATGATTTCTTGAAAAGAAAGTTGATTAATCTGTTTGAGCATGGTATTATAGATCCAGCTAAAGTAACTCGCTGTGCGGTCCAAAATGCTGCTTCATCTGCTGGAATAATTATTACAACAAACTATGCTGTTGTTGAGACTTGAAACTATTTAGATAAGGTGCAGCACGTTTTTACTGACGCTACAGGAGAAAAATAACTATGTCTTTTTCTATTGAAGATCTGAGAGTTTTGATGATAGAATTAGACAAAAAAGTTGATAGAGTCGGTACTACTGTGGATTATTTAAAAGCGAAACAAGACGAGCTAAACGACGACATAAGCAAGATAAAAGACCCAGAAAATGGCATCTTCCCAAGAGTTAAATCATTAGAAGAATGGCGAAATACTCAATCTAAAATATCTTGGATCGCAGGCACTGGAATTATTGGCTTAGCTGTAAAACAAATTTGGGATTTCATCATCCCTGGATAATCGTTCTTAACAACTGGTGAGCATTGAACGTAAAATTAACTTATACTGTTGGAATAGAAGAAGTGAGGCTACAAGCTTCGAATCTAATGATATTTGATCATCTGTCAGAACATTTGGAAGTAGATTGTTCTACTCTTATTCAAGACATCCAGAATGAAGATGAATCATTAGAATCCGTCCTAACAGCTATCCATGAATATAGACTTAGGTTGAAAAAACTAGACACTAGATTGGAAGATGTTGCTAATATCCTTGCGGGTCTGCAAGAACTGAGTTATAATACTGGTATGAAGCTAAGTCCGTCTGATGAGTAATCTGGTCCTGGGAGATCCAGTAACGATTATGTCATCGGTGGGACTAACTTCTCCTACTGCAAACTTTCCAATGAAATTTAGAGAAACAAAAGAACCAGAATTGGCCTGGGTGGTGCAGATTGAAGAATCACAGACTACGATACAAGTCTTGACTTGTTGTGATTCTAAAATGTGGTGGGTAAAGAAAGATTGTATTTACAAAATAATATAGCTCATAACAACAAAATATAAAGGAGAAAACGATATGATAAAACTAATTGAAGTGGTTGAAGGTCAGTGGGTAGATCCAAATCGCTCTAAGTTTAGCTTGCGTGATATCTATCTTAATCCAGAACATATTATTTCAATCAGAGAGGATTACAAGATTAAGCAACTCATTACCGAAAGTAATGTGAAGCTAGGACTTGATGATCGCCAACAATTTTCCAAAGTAATTTTAGGCAGAGGGACTACAGGACAAGAAACAATTGTTGTAGGAAGTCCAGAATCAATTTATGAGAAAATGCAAACTTCTCGCAAAAACCTACTGAGAGGATAAAATGGGAAGACCAAAAGGTTCGAAGAACAAGCCAAAAGACACGTTTGCCCAAAAGCCAACGAAAAATAAGAAAATTGCACCTGTTGCTGTTGTAACATCCTTGTCTTTGTTGGTAGAACAAAGACCAGTCAAACGCAGGGGCCGGCCACCCAAGGTAGAGAAAACAGCTTCAGTTCAGTTCGAAAGTTCGCTGAAGCCAGCCAAACGTCGTGGAAGACCACCTAAAAACGAAAAGGAGCTTTCCACCTCGGAAGTTGAAACTTCATTTGATGAAATTGAAGAAACAGAATCTAAATATCAAACGAATCAGATTAATCCGTTTGAAACTACAATAGAGATTTGTGAATGCAATCTTGAACCTATTAAAGAGTGGGGCAACGTATTAGAGGCAGAAACAACAGAAGAATATCCAATGAAGCTTGGAATTTATTCTAGTTGCAGGCTTCCTATCAAAGCAACTGGAAGGATTTTTCCTGTTGTTGCATATATCAAAACTGATATTGAGAAACATCGATTGAACGGCATGAGTGATCGACAAATCTATCTTGGTTGTATAAACTATTTAAATGCAAGTAAAAGTAAAAGAAAGAACAGCAAGAAAGGACTTGGAGACTTATATCCTTACTCCTTCAACATTATATCCGATAAAATATCTGCGATGTTCTTAACTACAGAGCGCAAAAGTAAGTTTTTTTGGAGAGAAGGAACAATTTAATGTCAAAAACAATGGTAATGCACGTTTCGAAAAACTGGGGAAGTGAAGAGATATTTGCTCATACTTCATATTATGCTGGCAAGATTCTATATATCAATCCAAACTCTAAGTTGTCTCTTCAATATCATAAAGAAAAAGAAGAGACAATAAGAGTGCTTAAAGGAACTCTATTTCTTCATACAAGGTCTTCGACAGAAGAGTGTGTAACAATCAGAATTTTGGTAGAAGGAGATGTTTTCCATGTTCCTGTTGGAATGATTCATAGATTTGAAGCCAGGACCGAAGCTGTTGAGCTTATTGAGGTTTCAACTCCGCAACTTGACGACGTTGTAAGGCTTGAAGATGACTATGGTAGAGTCTGACCTAAAAAATATAAACTGACTCTTTATTACGTCATGTGCCCAAAGCATGTGACGTTTTCCATTTCTGAATCTAATTATATCAACAAAGTATCAATTAAATGGACAACCAAGACGAAATCAAAAAACTTAAAAAAACCATCAAAGAGTTAAAATCACTATTGAAAGAGTCAAACGAAGAGAATGATCTTTTGTGGAGTTTTCTTGATGAAGTTCGTGAGCAAGAAAAACAATTAATGTCAGAAATTGGATTAGTAATCGATGATTACATTATAAAAAATATGAAACCAATTGGAGATGCTTAAATAAAATGTCAAATATTTCTTTAGATAGCTGGAGGAACTGGAAAAATGGCATCTTGTCACTTATCGAATCTTCCAATACCAATAAACTTCTTTTGGTTGAAGTCGCAAAAGAATACATCGACCCGCTCAAATCCCATATTCGTAAAGCTGAATCTGGCGAATTTAAAGAAATGGCATTTAATGATATTTTTGGAGAGCCGACTCCCGGCAAGCCAACAACAAGAATGATTATGCCGTATGGCAATATGGACATTGAAACAATGAAGTTTATTATGATAAAGCTTCTGGTTGCAACAAAAAAAGAATACAAAAGCAATTCGAAGCTTACACTATGGAACATCAACTGGAATACAGAAACCAAACAAACCAAGCAAAAATACAAACCTCTTGGTTGGCTCCCCGGAGATCCTATATTGGAAAAAGACAAAGAAGTTGCTAGTTTATCATTGAAAATCATTTATACAAAGAAAGAAGATGCCGACGAAGAGGTAAAAGTTGATCTTGGTTTTGTCAAGCTGTTAGCTAAATATTTACCACAATACGTTGATTGGTGGCAGGGCAGCAAAGAAAAACAAATGACTGCTAAACAATCTTTCTTTCTTAGCAATCCAAATGTTATTTTTCAACTTATTGTAAGCATTAATAATATGTACCCAATAGATATGGAGATTGCTGCATCAGAACAACAACCTAAAGCTGGTGATGATATGATTGTTGTTTTGTCGAGACACCCAATCGATGTGCTTAGAATGTCTGATTTTAAAAATATCCAATCCTGTCATTCTCCTGACGGGGAGTATTTTGCTGCTTGCAGACAAGAAGCAAAACGAACAGGAGGAGGAGGAGGAGTCTTATACACTATCGCAAGAGAAGACTTTGATAAAAAGTTTCCTGATGGAAAGCTTCCACAAACAGGAGAGATTTTCTCCGATTCACAAAGAGGAGTAAAAGATCTACTTCCTGATCCAAAATCTCGTCTTAGAGTAAGATTGGTCACTTCTAAAGCTGCAAATGGCGAAATTGTATCAAGTTATGCCGTACCGGATCATAAAATCTATGGTGAGCAAGTTGTGTCCTTTAGAACAGAGACAATGAATTTCTTTGCAAACAAACAAAAAGAAAAGTTTGTTGATCCAACAACAAAAGAATTAAAAATCCCAGAACAAAAAAGCTTGACACGTTTCGGCGGATCATACGAAGATCCTGGCAATCAATCTGTTGCCAACAATTTCCTAAGATTTATTAAATCATCGTTGATTAACTCTGGAATAACATTGGTTGATATAAATAAAAACAAAGATTATATCAAACTATCCAATTCCATAGAAATGTTCGAAGGAGAAATCCCTTGGGCTGGCTCCGAAATGGATGAACCAAATAGGGAAGCTCAATTATACTTATGTCAGCAAACAACTACTGCAATTAGTCTTGCGACTCGGGCATATAACATAAAATATAATCAAGTATCCAATCCTCAACCATACGTTGGAATATATAATCCACCAGTCGTAGATTGCGAGGGTGATAAAATGGAAATAAAGCCTTTTAAAATAACAATCACCTTGAAAATTCTAAAGAAATTGCTTGTTTCGGTAGATTATAATCTTAATAATTTTCAAGAAGGCTTACGATCATTAGACTGGGGAACAAATTACAGCGATTTAGCTACAACGCTAGACTGGCCAGATATTCATTTGGATCAAAGTAGTGTAACGGTGAATAATACCGGAGGAGCCGAAATTTTAATACAGATACAATATTCTAAAATTCCAACTTCTGCCGATCATTATAAATTACTGATTGAAAATTTAACACTCTTCCAAAAGAAAGTAACTTTAGAGCAATACACAAATGAAATTACAGCGAAGTTAGAACATTTGGGATTCTTAGCAAAAGAAGTTTCTATGGACCAAAAGCCAGAAGCTGATCAGAACGTGGCCAATCTAACACTTGGAACGATTTCTGAAGGTTATTGGAGCAAATTCAAAAGCACAAAACTACCTACTGAAAGAACTAATAGGAAAATAACCATTTGCGTTCGAAAAAAGTCAAGTTTGAAATAAAAATAGGAATGCTTAATTAAATGTCAAAAACTTATTTATACAATTGGCAAAAGTGGAAAGTTGGTATGTTTTCACTCAACGAATCGTCAACTACTGGCACATCCGATAATCTTTTAATCGAAGTTGAACAAAAATTCATTGATGCTCTTAGTACCGATATTCGTAAAGCTGAATCTGGCGAATTTAAAGAAATGGCATTTAATGATATTTTTGGAGAATCAACTTCTGGCAAACCAACAACAAGAATGATTATGCCGTATGGCAATATAGACGTTGAAACAATGAAGTTTATTATGATAAAGCTTCTGGTTGCAACAAAAAAAGAATACAAAAGCAGTTCGAAGCTTACACTACAGAACATCAACTGGAATACAGAAACCAAACAAACCAAGCAAAAATACAAACCTCTTGGTTGGCTCCCCGGAGATCCTATATTGGAAAAAGACAAAGAAGTTGCTAATTTGTCACTTCAAATTGTTTATCAAAGCAAAGAAGGTGACGGGAAATCCAGAGAAGTTGATCTTAACTTCTTCAAGCTGTTGATGAAACATTTGCCACAATACGCTGAATGGTGGCAAGGCAACAAATCAAAACAAATGGCCGCTAAACAATCTTTCTTTCTTGACAACCCAAGTCTTGTTATCCAAATTGTAGCAAAAATTGACGATATGTACCCAATAGATATGGAGATTGCTGCATCAGAACAACAACCTAAAACTGGTGATGATATGATTGTTGTTTTGTCAAGACACCCAATCGATGTGCTTAGAATGTCTGATTTTAAAAATATCCAATCCTGCCATTCTCCCGGTAAAGAATATTTTGCTGCTTGCAGACAAGAAGCAAAACGAACAGGAGGAGGAGGAGGAGTATTATACACTATCGCAAGAGAAGACTTTGATAAAAAGTTTCCTGATGGAAAGCTTCCACAAACAGGAGAGATTTTCTCTGATGCACAAAGAAGAAATCGACAAGACCTATTAAATTCTCCAGAATCTCGACTTAGAATAAGATTGGTCACTTCAAAAAGTGCAGAAGGAGAAATTGTATCAAGTTATGCCGTACCGGATCATAAAATTTATGGAGTTCAAGCTACGTCCTTTAGAGAAGAAACACTAAGCTTCTTTGCAAACAAACAAAAAGAAAAGTTTGTTGATCCAACAACAAAAGAAATAAAAATCCCAGAACAAAAAAGCTTGACACGACTTGGAGGATCATATCAAGATCCTGATGATCAAAATGTTGCCAACAATTTCCTAAGACTCGTTACAACTTCGCTACTTAGCTCTGGAATAAAATCATCCGAATATCTTAAAAACACGGATTATAATGGTCTAGTCAGTTTTGCATATAACAAGAGTATTCCTTGGGGTGGAGATAAAAAAGAAGAACAAGAATTAGAGGCCGAGGCCCACAACTACGAAGAAGAACGCAGAGAAGCAGAAAGAGAAATTGCCATTGTCACAAGAGAATATAGAAACAATGGATATTATATTAGTATCACCAGACCTGATGTAATTTCTGACTATGATGAAGAAATTCAAATACAAGATCTTTATGCAGAAGTGACCATAAATATTCCAAGGGATTTGTTTGACCCTGGATTTAATTCCGAAGACATTACAGAAGGTTTGCGAAAAATAAAATGGTCACAAAACCATAATGGATTACGCAAAGCAAGTAATGCTGCTGCTCTTGATTGGCCAGATGTTGTATTAAAGTATGAAGAGATAGAAGCCCTCGTCGGTAACAAGAATGTTGAGATACAGATACCATATAGAGTCCCCATATCGTCTGTCCGTCGTTACGAATCCTTAATAAGAGATCTCATCCAGTTTCAAGACCAAGTAGGTCTTGACAATTATACGGAAGAAGTAAAAGCAAAATTAGAATATTTAGGGTTTTTAAAGGGCCACCATGATAATGCGTTCAAAACTTACGATGAATTACTCTCAGACCTTATAGAAGAAATGGATAGATTTGAATATAATGAAGAAAAAAGCACCAACACAAGCTACGACTTTGAATTTAAACATACTATAACACGAACTGGTGATATGAACTTGCCATTAGAAGTCGCAACAAGGGTATCTGATGAATTTAAAGTTATTTTTGATTTAAAAGCAAAACAATACTATGCTGATGCAGAAAGACAAACCTCGTTATTCCTTGGCAAGCAATCGACTAAAACCTCTAAATACACATTTCCAAAGCTGTTTATTGTGACAACTTCCGGTCATGTGGATCATGATTATCTATCCCGTGATGTTAAAGTTTTTGAATTTTTCATCAATGTAAAAATAAACAAAACGCTTTCCGAAGAAGAATTATTGACAACAATTAACTTTATTCGAAATATGAACCAAGAACCAGAAGTTATCGAAAAAGCAGCTAATTTGGCATTCGGCAAAGTTTATTCAGCCTATTTAAATGAAGTCGTAAGCACAAAACTACTTACTGAAAGAACTAATAGGAAAATAACCATTTGCGTTCGAAAAAAGTCAAGTTTGAAGTAGGAAATTTAGTTTTTCTCAAAACAAAGATTGAGGCGAAACCTCCATTTCCCGCAAGAACAACAGAAGAAGTGGGGGTTGGTACAATACTTGAAAAAATAACAGAGTTGTTCGTACTCTACGAAGAAAATAATCCAATAGAAGAAATAAACTATCATTATGATTCTGACGTTGAATCTGCATTAAAAGAATCAAACCAAATCAAAGCCGATAAAAAGACAAATAAAAGATCTATTAAAACAAATATTTGCAAGGTTTTTTGGCACAAAATAAAAAAAACAAAGTGGGAATATGAGAGCGACCTTATCCTTCAATCAGAAATGTAGTATCGCTTACATTTTAGATCTTTTCTATAAGAAAGACCTTTACAAGCTTACTCGCACCTGATAAGATGGTTATATGTGGAGCGATCTTATGAACAAGAGCGTCAATAAGTTCAAAATTGGGAACCTAATTATTCACTATATGAATACAACCGCAACCGTTTATGATCTTGGCGTTCAACCTAAGAAAGTAACTACAAGCCACCAAGAAACATTGTTGATTCTTGCCAGAGAGAATGATTATTTTATTGTTTCTCCGTTTGGGACACAGACACTTCTTCCGCATCGCCGCATTAGATTTTCTCATGGAGGATTTGACAACTGCTTTAAAATGCTTATAAGCTATGTCAATAAGACCTGTTTTCCTGTGTCTGTCTGAATAAAATGAATAAAGAAACCAAGCTTGGCGATATTGTGACGTATTACGGTAACTATGGAATTGTTTTGGAAGCAGGACTTAGACTGCGTAAGGTTTTCTTTTTTCAATTGAATTTTATAGAATTAATCGATTCCAACAATATGAAATTGAGGGTTGTATCTTGAATGAATTGGAAGTTCCAAAAATTGGAGACATTATTTGGTATAAGCCTCTTTTTACCTCCACAACCGAGCCGGAATATGGTTTTGTGGAAAGCATCCAGCGCAAAACACCTATTTACACAAATCATTATTCTATCGTGTTGTTCAGCGGATTTAAATACATATTAGACTATAAATATCTAGGGGTTGTCTGGGGGAAATCAGAGCTTCATAACTTATAAAAACGGAACAACAAAATGGAAATCCCACAAATCTACTATGATCAAGCCCTAAGACCAAGGGGAAACGACGCAAACGAAAAGCTAAAGTTTCTTCTTGATTGGTACGCAAAAAGTGCTACAATTGTTCCAACAGGAGCATATCAAACTGAATTGTTGGGGCTCACAGCAGATTATTCAAAATCATTAGGTACAATGCTGTTTTTTGAGTCGTGCGATGCTACAAAAGTTAGTATCAAGAGTTTTCTCCCAACAATTGAAAAACGCCTAATAAATAACGATATTACGATAGTAGAACGAACATTTTTCTATTACCTGCTAATCGAATTGAATAAAGTTCTGGAATAACTTACTATTTATTATCAAAGGGAATAAATAATGCTTAAAAAGATTCTATTACTTAGCTTGATCTTCCTTTCTTCTGATGTAAAGGCCGAAGATCCGATCAGCGAACAAGAACGAAGAATTATCTACAAAAGTAAGACAGAAATAGACTTTGAATCCGTAGAATTGCAAGGCGCATTGACAAAACCGCAAGGAAGCTTGGTAGTCGAGAGGAAACAAGCATCTTTTAATCCGCTTATCAAGTTGAGAGAAAACTTCAATCAAGAAATCGAGCAATCAACAAAAGAAATCAGATAGAGTTAGTCTATTTGGATTTCCGTAGTTTAGCTTACAGCTTCTTCCTTGCTTCTTCAAGCCCATCATGGTATATTACCTGCATGAAGTTCAAAATCATTCACCTTGATTCTGCAAAAGAAAGCATTACCTGCAACCTTTCGGA
>Ga0181348_1000291_pt1 | contig 20853 bp, 24 predicted proteins | sample Su13VDMM110DN_FD_130092 | JGI IMG/M metagenome (GOLD analysis project Ga0181348, IMG submission 130092) | Freshwater viral communities from Lake Michigan, USA - Su13.VD.MM110.D.N | ecosystem: Environmental > Aquatic > Freshwater > Lake | place: USA: Michigan | collected 2013-07-16
AACAGGATACTACATTGTTCGTGCAGCAGCAGTTCCAATTCAAGCAACATACCAAGCACTTGATGCACCAATTCCACTCGTAACAGGAGACACACTCAAAGTTACAGCAGGATTAACTGCGGGACTTGATATCATCGTATCAGTATTGGAGTCAACATAATGGCACTACAACAAATTATTCAACATCCAACAGGAACCTATTCGCAATATTGGAAGATTCGTACTCTGAATCTTAATCATACCGCCAAGACAGGTACAGTTATTTTGGATGGATATGTTTCCGAACAAGCGAGACTAGATAATAAGATTCCTCTTGATGAAAGAACCATCAATGTATTTGATTTTGATACATGGTTTGCCCCTGCTGTCATTGATGCTGCGGGAATGAATGAGGTAAAATCTGCATATGTGTTTACCAAGTCAATTCCGAATGGTGAATTTGTTGGATCTACAGACGTTTGATTGTCATATAAGTAATACATGGCACTAAATTTTCCTCCATCACCAGCACTATATCAGATTTATCCATATGGTGGTCGTTCCTGGCAATGGAATGGCTATGCATGGGATCTTTATAGTTCTGGTACATCTGGTATAACTGGTCAATATGTAACCACATTTAATGGATTGACAGGCGCAGTTACTGGTGTAACTACTGGAACTTCAAATACATTTGGTCCTCTTCAAAGTTTTTCAAGTGGCATTAGTGTATCTGGTGCAACATTTTCTAATGATGTTAAAATTCTTGGAGATTTAAACGTAACTGGTAAAATAATAACAGAAACTGGAGTTTTTGGAGCAACTTATAATGCCGCAATAGAAGTTGTGGATAATTTAAATATGGATGGCGGAGAGTTCTAAAAGACTAAATACCACTAGGAGAATCTCTTAAAATGGCATCTAAGATTACAATCAAACGCTCAACAACTGCAGTTCCACCTGCTGGACTTTCATTCGGTGAAATGGCGTTTGTGCAGGGTACCGGTCTTACTGCAGATCAACTCTATATTGGTATTTCAGGTGGCAGTCCAGTCTGGATTGGCGCAGAAATTGGAACTACTGGAACATGGACGGACACTGCTGCAAGAACATCTCTTGCAACACAATATGCAATTGATCAACGAATTAGTTCTCAGATCTCTGGTAGTACTGTAATTACCACTGCAGAGGATAATACAAATGCAACCAAATATCTAGTATTCACTAGTGGTGCTGGTGCAGGTGTTACTCTTGGTGTTGATACTTCCGCTGGACCTTTATCTTATAATCCATCAACAGCTGTATTGACATTATCAGGAGATCTGAATGTTAATGGTGGAGATATTTTAACTACTCAGACTACTGCCTCACTATTCAGTTCAACTGTAACCAATTTAGGAATAGGTTTAGCCGCTACTACTCTTAATATTGGTGCTACTAATGGTGATTTGACAGTAAAAAGTTCGACAATGACTGTTGGTAGTTCCGGTCTTACTGGTACAATTTTTGCAGATGATGCAAGTCTCGTACTTACTACCAAAAATTATACTGGTGCTTCTTCGGATCCCGGAGATTCACCTTCAAAAATTATTATTAGTGATTTTATAGGTGGAGGATTTGTTAATGTTGAAGGTGGAGATTTACGCCTTGGTAATAAAACTCTTGCTGCAACTGTTTCTGGTGTTGATATAGTATTCGAAGGTACAACGGATAATACTAATGAATTAAAATTAACTGCTGGTGATCCAGGAGCAGATTATACTGTCACACTTCCACATGCAACCGATACTCTTGTTGGTAAAGCAACTACTGATACTTTAACTAATAAGACTTTTGATACCGCAGGAACAGGAAACGTCTTCAGAATCGCTGGAGTAACTCTAACTGCAAATACGGGTACTGGTAGTAATGTTCTGGCAACAAGTCCAACCTTAGTTACTCCCACCCTTGGGGTAGCTTCTGCAACCACTATTAATAAAGTAACTCTTACTGCTCCAGCGACTGGATCTACGATCACAGTAGCCGATGGAAAAACTCTGACTGCTAGTAATACTCTTACGTTTACAGGTACTGATGCATCTTCCGTGGCATTTGGTGCTGGCGGAACAGTTGTTTATACTAGCGGTTTGGGTACAAATGTAGCTACATTCCTGGCAACTCCGTCAAGTGCAAATCTTGCATTAGCACTTACTGATGAAACTGGCACTGGTGTAAATGTATTCGGAACAAGTCCAACCATTACAACAAGTCTTGTTGCTGGTAGTTCAAGTTTTGATCTTCTTAATACTACTGCGACTACTATTAACTTCGCAGGTGGTGCATCAACCGCATTAAATATCGGTAATGCCTCTAGTACTGCAACTTTTGCTGGTAATGTTACAGTAACCGGGGACTTGACAGTCAATGGTACTACTACTACATTAAACACAACAACCCTTGCAGTTGAAGATTTCAACATCACAATGGGTCTGACTTTAACAAGTGCTGCTAATTGTACTGGTGCTGGTATTGGAATCGGTGTAGGTACAGGAATCACATTTGCATACGATCACAGCACAAGTGCTGGTTGGTTGTCTTCGGTTAATCTTGATCTTGCATCAGCCAAAGTATATAAAATTGGTGGAACCTCTGTATTAAGTTCTTCTGCTCTTGGTAGTGGTGTAACAGGATCTTCGCTCACACAAGTTGGTACGATTACTAGTGGTACTTGGAATGCTTCCTTTGCTGCAGGTCTTATAGTAAATGCAGATATAAATGCGAGTGCCGCCATTGCTGATACCAAGTTAGCAACAATAGCAACTGCACTTAAAGTTTCAAACTCAGCAACCACTGCCACAAATGCCAATACTGCTAGTGCTATAGTTGCAAGAGATGCATCTGGTAATTTTTCAGCAGGAACAATTACTGCAGCTCTTACAGGAAACGCATCGACTGCAACCAGTGCAACGAGTGCAACCACTGCAACTAATGCAACTAATATTGCTGTAGCTTCAGAAACATCAGATACAACATGTTTTGTGACCTTCGTTACTAATAATACTGGAAATTTACCAGCAAAAATAAATTCTACATTAACATACAATGCTGTATCTGGAGAACTTTCTGCAACTTTAATCGACGGTGGAAGCTTCTAAGGATTAATATATGAGTGAACCAAATTATAATGAAAGTATAGTCATTCCTTTGTTGCAAAACAAATTTAGAGAATTAACAAATAGCAATCTAATATTAGAGGCGAATTTGTTAATTGAGAGAGCAAAGAATGCAGACCTTACGGAGAAGTATAATATCCTACTAAATAAGTTAGACAAGAAGAAAAAGAATGAAAAGTTGGATGGCGATACATTTTAAATAAAATACATTGATTTTTATTATGTAAATAAAGTGAGTTAAATGACGACTATTAAGATAAAAAAAGGTGCAGGTACTCCCTCCGGATTAACATTCGGAGAACTTGCATATGATGTTACAAATAGAAAACTTTTTATCGGAATCACTGGCGGTAATGCTCTTTTAGCAAATACTGACGGTGGCGTTTCACAAGTAAATGGTGCAACAGGTTCCGTAACCACCTATGCAGGAACCACAGGAAACATTCAGTTTCGTTATGGTTCTGGAGTTACTGCAAATAATTATTTTGGTCTTACTACTGGAAACTTTAGTGAAATTACAGATATATTAACTCTATCAGGTCCAACTGCTGATGATTGGTGGTTTGGTGATCAAGAAGCAATGGGATTAAAAATCGAAAGAAGATATAATGGCCTAGGCATGGATGAAGGTGGTGGTGTTAGAATAAAAACATTAGGTATTGGTAATGATGCTGGAGATTTGTGGAGTTCCAGTTTACTATTTGAAACACCTACTACTAATCAACCTAGTTCTATTTACTTCAACGCCAGTGGAACTTTATCATTTCAAGTAGGTAAAAATGATGTTGTTAGTAATTCCACCCATATATTTTATGGTGGTATACAATCAGGAAATGCTAGTCAAGAAAATATTTTTGAAGGACCGATCACTGGTGTCACTGCAACCTTCACTGGATTAGTGAGTGCATCAAAAGGTATTAGTGCTTCTGGTGGTGTGACTCTTGCAGGAACTCTACGGGGAACAACATCATCTTTCACAGGACTTGTATCTTCTACTGTTGGTTTCTCTGGTTCAGGAACAAATATTACTGGTGTCGTTACCTCATTCAACAATCAAACTGGTGCTGTTACTGGTGTAACGGTTGGTGGAACCAATGTCTTCACGGCACTCAATAGTTTTAATGCTGGTATTAGTGCTGCTGGCGGAGTAACACTTGCAGGAACCTTTAGTGGTACAACAGGATCATTCTCCAAACTCACGACATTCAATGCAGGATTGAGTGGTGATATCAACATATCGAGCACCAATGCATCAGGAAATGTTATGTACCTGCTCATGGCGCGTGGTACGGGTGTCACAGGTGTGTTTATAGATAACCTCACTACTCCATTGGTTTATAATCCATTCCAAGGAAATCTTGGACTGAAAGGCATCACTCTCTCTAGTGGATCCGACAGTCTAAGTATTCTTCCCGGATCGGTTACTGCAAACAACTCAACAAATAACGCATACTTTTACTTTATTGCCAATGGTGGAAATTATTTTCAGAGTCCAACTGTATCAGCAATCGGTGATATTGGCGCGGTAAACAGTGCGATGTGTTTAAGTGTAGATCCTTCTTTAAGAACCATGACTTGGGGTGATGCTGTTTACTTAACAGGAGTCACTTCTGGATTTTTCGGTGTGAACCGAAATTCTTATGGTATGCTTTCAGATTACGCAGTAGAGATTAACAGCCCAGTTGGCAAGGGCATACAGTTAATGTATAATGATTACACAGGGGCTGTGTCTAATTCTGTGAAGATGGATGTGAGCAGTACCGGCAACTACACTGTGTTGCCAAGTGGTGGTTTAGCTACAATCACAGGAACGCTGAATGTATCTGCGGGTATTTCTGCTGCTGGTGCAACATTCTCAGCACCAATAACTTCTACCCGAATGGCTAGACACACATCAGCAGCAATATCTGCTCAGAAAACTGCGGATTTTACTCCAACTGCTGCAGAGGATGGAACGGTATTTTATATTAACTATACTGGTAAAGGTTCGGTTACTGTGACATTAGACGGATTACCTATCGGATGGAGAGCAAAATTCTTAAATGTAGGTACTGGAACAGTTTTGTTTGAGAGTACTGGAGATATTTATGGATACGGTGCAACTAATGGTTTAGGAGAATTTATATTAGAAGCAATATGTATTGGTAGTAATACCTATTTTGTAGGATAAACAATGAGCAATTCATTTGGATATTCTATTCATGATTATTACAAAAATGCAAACGATAATGGATATGACAATTGGACAGAAAAACGATTTAGTGTACTCAATGGGTATACCTTTGGTTCTGTTCTAGATGTAGGATCTGGTCCATGCTTTCTTAAAACTTGGTTAGAAAACAAAGGTGTCACAGCATCATATGAAGCAGTAGATATTCGAGTGGAGTCATTGGCTGAATGTGCCTGTCCGCATTATCAATCTATACCAACAAATAAAAATTATGATCTAGTGTGTTTGTTTGGAACAGTTACATATAATATTGGTGGTGATACAAGTCAGAACAAAGAACTTCTAAAATCTTTGTTACAACAGTCTAATGCCATTTGTAATTCCATATTGTTGTTTACAGTATTTAAAGAATCTGTGGGGGAGAGATATAAATCTAGTCGTATAAAGGACTATTTTGTATATTTCAGTAGAGAAGAAATTACATCTATGTTGATTAGCATTGGTATCACTAAGTTTGAAATTATTGAAAACTTAAAATTAGATCGTAATGAATTTTTTGTTATTTGTAAAATAACTTGACTATAATTTGATCTGTGTTATAATGTTGATATGTTAAAAGTTTATAAATTAAACGATAGAGCAACACTTCCTAAGTTTGCCACAGAACAATCTGCATGTTTTGATATTGCATCTTCTGAGTCATACATTATATCTCCCGGTGAAACTGTGGCTATTTCCACAGGATTGATTTTTGACATTCCTCTTGGTTATTCCATCAGACTACATCCACGATCTGGTCTTGCATTAAAACATGGAATCACTATGAAGAATGCAGAAGGAGTTATTGATTCTGATTATACCAACGAACTCAAGGTACTTGTGTGGAATACACAAATATGCACATTCTTTGAGATAAATCCGGGTGATCGTATTGCTCAAGGAGAATTAGTAAAAAATCTTGACTATACTATAGAAGAGTGTTATACTGCTCCCGTGCAGAAAACTAATCGTGTTGGTGGGTTTGGTAGCACAGGCGTTCAATGACTAATATAGAAAAGATAATTAAAGAGTTTTTTGATTCTGCTGATAGGGATAGAGTTCCTAATCTATCCACACATAAATGGAAAGAATTAAACTCTGATTATACTAAGCAAGAAATCAAAGAAGGTCTTGCTAATTATATTATCAATCATAAACCTAAATTCCCATTTAGAAAAATTGAATTATCTACAGTAAAAAATAAATTTACATCTTTATCAACAGAAGATCCATCCCATTATATTATAACACCAGATAAAGATAAGGTACTTGAAAAATATAACGACTACAAATATCCATACTCTAAGCATGGTTTATTTTTAATTGATAATGGTCATTATTATAATGATATAAGTAACTATTTTCAACAAGAAAATAGATTATCTTGCCCCTCTTATGGATTTGCATCACCAATTGATATTTGGAATGATTATGATTTATTGATGAAGATGAATTGGATTTTTTGGAGAATGGGAACGACTACGATTAATGAAACAAATATTCGTGGTTCTTTCCGTTTGGGTGCATATGTTGCAACACAATTTAAACCCCATGTCGCAACAGTTGTATATGATCTAAAAGATTCAAAGCATGTTTTAGATTTAAGTATGGGATGGGGGGATCGTTTGGCTGGATTCTATACATCAAAGGCAACACATTATTATGGTTGTGATCCTAATCCAAAATCATTTGAATTATATAAACAGCAGGTAATTGTATATGAAAGTTTCTTAGGTAATACTAAATCTTTCTTTCATCAAATTGATGAACATACATGGTTATTTGAAGGAATCAAAACAGTCTATATGCAAAATCTTCCTGCTGAAGATAGCAATGTATTTGACCAAGCAGAGATGGATTGTGTTTTTACCTCTCCTCCTTATTATTCTACTGAACTTTATAATAAGGGAGGAGAAAAAGAAGAGAATCAATCATGGCATCGCTATCCTGATTACACCGATTGGTTAAATAGATTCTATCTTCCTGTTATGAAAAGAGCATACGATTCTCTTTCTTATAACGGTATGATGATGATTAATATTATGGATCCAACCATAAAAGGAAAGCGGTATAGAACCTGTGATGAAATGGTAGATTACATTACATCAATTGGTGGTAATTTTATTGGTCAAATTGGTATGAAAATAAAGCAAAGACCAAAAAAGATGGAAAAAGTAGAATTGTTGGAGCATTTGTCGGCAGATTTTATTGAAAATATTTGGTGTTTTTCAAAGACAGAATATAAATGGGTTGCTAAGAAAAGAGCATCACTTGAAGATTTAATGGAGTAATATTATGACAAGAGAAGAATTATTGGCGTTTCATTCTGAATTATGTGGCGAAGCTAAAGCATTGATGAGTCTAAAAAATAAAGACTATGCAGGTAATGAAGGCACAGAACCCTTTGCAAACTTTACCCGCGTAGAATCTATGGGCATATGTAAGACAGAACAAGGATTTATGGTTCGCCTTACAGATAAAATGAGTAGATTGAGTTCTTTTGTTCGGGCAGGAAAAATGCATGTAAAAGATGAAAGTTTTAAAGATACCTGCATTGATGTAATTAACTATATGATTTTATTGGCAGCCTATATTAATTCAAAAGATCAAGAACAGAAGAAAAAAGAATTACTGGTAGAAAATAATAAGAATATTATTGACTTAAATACAAACAAACCGTTATAATACAAACATGTCATTTTATACCAATGTATTTTCATACGGAAACAAGATTCTCTATCGTGAACGAAACGAATCAGGTGTATCCGCTAAGAATGAAACTTATTTTCGTCCTTCTCTATTTGTAAATACAGATAAAAAGACAGACTATACGAGTATCTTTGGCAAATCTCTAGACAGGGTTGAATTCGAGAATAAAGATGAATATATGAAATTCATTGAAAGATATTCTGATGTATCCGGTTTTGAAATTCACGGTGAGATTCAGGCAGAATATCAATTCATTCGAAATAATTATCCAGATTGCCAACCAGATTATGATTTGCTAGATATTGCCTATATTGACATAGAAACAACAAGTGAATTTGGATTTCCTAATTTCCAATCACCTGAAGAAAAAGTTATTGCAATTTGCATTAGCAGGAAAGACGAACCATCTGTTGTTTTTTGTCTAGGCGAATATAAGAAACAAAAAGATGAAATAGTTCACTGCTTTGATAATGAAGATAATCTTCTTTATATGTTTTTGGAATACTTTTCTGGTCGATATCCTGATATCATTAGCGGTTGGAGTATTCGTTTTTTCGATATTCCATATCTCTACAATAGAATAATTCGTGTTCTTGGTGAAAAGATTGCAAAGAAACTTTCACCTTGGAATATTATAAAGGAAAAGACTGTAGATCGTGGTGTTATAGGCAAACATGTGGTTTATGATTTAGTTGGTATTTCTATTCTAGATTATTATGAATTATACAAAACATTCACATATGTAAATAGAGAGTCATACAAATTGGATTATATTGCATCTGTTGAATTAGGGGAAAGGAAACTGGACTATGCCGAATATGAAAGTATTCAAGAATTTTATCAAAAGAATTTCCAAAAGTTTATCGAATATAATATCAAAGATGTCAGACTGGTTGAACAGCTTGACGATAAACTCCAATTAATGAGGTTGGCAGTTACTCTTGCATATTCTGCCGGAGTCAACTTCAATGATATTTTCTCTCAGGTAAAAACCTGGGATGTTATCATTTACAATTATTTGGCAAAGAAAAACATAATCATTCCAGGCAAAAAGCGTTCTAGGAAAGACGAACAATATATTGGTGCATATGTAAAGGAACCTATCGTTGGTATGCACAAATGGGTTGTATCTTTCGACTTGAATAGTCTTTATCCCCATTTGATCATGCAATACAATATTTCGCCTGAAACATTGACTGCTGATGGATTACGAGGTCTTGTCAGTCCCGATGGTGTTCTTAAAAATGGCACTGTGTCTATGAAATCAATAGAAGATTATACAAACAAAAATCTATCTATTGCCGCAAACGGAACAACATATACTAAGGAAAAGCGTGGATTTCTGCCAAATTTGATGGATGATATGTACCAAGATCGTAAAATGTATAAATCAAAAATGATTCAGGCAGAAAAAGAACTAGAACAAGTTGAGGCGGAAATAAAACGAAGAGGACTTAGTTGACATAAAGATAAGATGATGTTATAATTCTTGTATGGAAACAAGAAACATCATTGACCATTATCATTACTGGAACCATGATGCAATACTTGCCGATTTGGATACGAAAAGAAATAATTTTACTGTCTGTTGTTGTAATGTTGGAAACGACTTTAATATTGCAACTATTATTCGGAACGCAAATGCCTTCCTTTCTAAAGAAGTTTGGATTTACGGACGAAAACAATACGACAGGCGCGGAACAGTAGGCACACATCTCTACACTAAATTTAAACATGTAAAAGAAGTAGAGAATCTCACGAGTCAAATTGAAAGTCTAAAACAGACTTATAACTATGTTAAACTAATAGGAGTTGACAATGTTACTGATGGAACAAGAATTTGCCTACCAATTGACTACTACACTTGGGATGCTGAGTGTCACCATCTTATAATTTTTGGTCAAGAACAAATTGGAATTCCAAAAGAAGTACTTGACATTTGTGATAATGTAGTCTATATTAGACAGTTCGGAACGGTAAGAAGTTTGAATGTAGGTACTGCAAGTGGAATTGTAATGTACGATTATTGCAGTAAAACTCTTTGATATTCCCTTGTGGTGTAATGGTAACACAGGAGACTTTGAATCTCCTTTTCTTGGTTCGAATCCAGGCAAGGGAACTTATGGCGCGGTAGACCAATGGCAGAGTCAACAGACTTAAAATCTGTCAAGTGTGGGTTCGAGTCCCACTCGCGCTATTCAACGTATGGTGTCTGATAAAGCAGACTAGGACAATCAACCGGCCGGTACTTGTCTGAAAAGATAAAATTAAGGTCCTATTAACGGGTAAGCGAGGTTCGTAAAACCTCACCTTATATTAGTCGAATGGGTGCAAGTCCCTCACCATACTTAATTCATGCGGATGTAACTCAATGGTAGAGTGCTAGCCTTCCAAGCTTGCTGTTGAGGGTTCGAGTCCCTTCATCCGCTTTTTATGAGTAGAAAACATAGTGCAGGAAAAGGTGATTCCTTTAGAAAAGTAGATAAGAAAAAGTATGATAAGAATTTTGAAGATATCTTTGGTAAGAAAAATAAACAACCAAAGATAAATAAAAAGTAAGATCTTCCTCTGTAGCTCAGTTGGTAGAGCGGCGAGCTGTTAACTCGCATGTCACTGGTTCAAATCCAGTCGGAGGAGTTTATGAACGATGATGAATTGAAATCTTGTCATGAAATTGTAGAAGATGCTATTCATTGGTATTCTGAATTTTTTCATTCTGCAAGTTGGACAACTGATATTGAATATATTATTCTTGAAAAGTTCAAGACCAACGATAGACATATGCAAGAGTTTAGGCAATATCAATTAAACGCAATGAAGAATTTAATTGATGAAGGAAAATGGGTTCGTTGGTGTGATACTTGTATGGGAAAAACTATAACGGAAATATATATTATTAACGGAGAATAGCTCAGCTTGGTAGAGCGCCTGCTTTGGGAGCAGGAAGTCGTCAGTTCAAATCTGGCTTCTCCGACTGAAATGGAGAAATTATGGAATACATCGCAGGACAGGGATATAAAGACGGATATCGTGATCGTAATGAAGGCAAAGCAAATATGGCTGCCTTTGGTCGTGTTACAGAAAATACTATGTATTGGAATGAATACGATATGGGATGGAATACAGCAGACGCTGCAATAATACAAGAAGCGAGAGAAAAATCTCGCAATGGCAGGAATTTTCTGGTAGACTAATCATATGATCTGGTTTACTAGCGACACACATTTCAGTCACAATAATATTCTTCACTATACTAATAGAGAAAAGTATTTTAAAAACGTAAATGAAATGAATAAAGCACTTATTCATAACATAAACGATTGTGTCTCTAAAAAAGACACTCTTTATCACTTGGGTGATATTTCTCTAGGAAAGGGTAAACATTGGACTTCAAGTATCAATAATATCTTTTCAAACATCAAGTGTGAGAATATTCATGTAGTTCTTGGTAACCATGATCCTTCCATTCGTTCAGAACATGTTAATAATAAGCATTTTAAGTCAGCTGAGCACTATTGTGAAATAAATATAGGTGGTTATGTGCCGAGGGCACTTAAGAAATTTAATATTTGTATGTACCACTACCCGATGACGACATGGAACAGAAAATGCCCAATACACTTACATGGCCATTGCCATGGAAAATTGGGGTTCATAACATCCCCCTTCAAGGAGGGTTATATTCGTTATGATGTTGGTGTTGATTCTGAAGGATTAAATTATAGACCGATATCGGTGATTCAACTAATGACAAATTATGTAAGTCAAATACCGAAAGATTCCAATAATGATTGAAATAATACAAATGTTATTAACTTCTATTGTTTGTTATGGAATTTATAAAATAGCATATTCGAGAGGATATAGCAATGGCCATCACATAGGATTTACTGATGGCCTATGGAAGTCATCTGAAAGAAAGTCTTTGAGAGTTAAACCATCAATTCCTCAAAAAAAGCAATATAGTTTAGTTGACTGATATTTTCGTTTGTGATACTATACAATTATGGATTTGAATACACTAACAGATAAACAACTGTTGGATTTACAACATAAACTTGAATATAATATTTCCCAATATTATAATTTTCAGTTAGTGAAGAAAATTCAATTGAATTCCGCATACGGCGCAATTGGAAATGAATATTTCCGATACTATAGCACCGAAATTGCAGAAGCTATTACATTGTCAGGTCAATTATCAATTCAATACATTATGAATGAATTGAATTCGTTTCTCAACAAAACCCTTGAAACCACAGATATAGATTATGTCATAGCATCTGATACTGATTCTGTGTATTTGAACATGGGTGGATTTGTTGATAAATTTATACCAAAGAATAAAAATACAGAAGATATTGTATCGCTTTTAGACAAGGCTGCAAATACTATTATTTTGCCGTTTATTAAAAAGAAGTTCGATGAACTTGCTTTTACGATGAATGCGTATGAGAATAAAATGGCTATGGCCAGAGAAGTCATTGCAGACAAGGGAATTTGGACTGCAAAGAAGCGATATATGTTGAATGTGTGGGATAGCGAAGGTGTACGATATTCTCAACCAAAAGTAAAAATCAAGGGAATCGAAACCACTCGTAGTTCTACGCCAGAAGTTGTTCGTGATAAATTAAAACTGGCGATTGATATTATTCTTAATAAAACAGAAGATGATTTGATCAAATTAATTGAAAAAGTCAAACAAGAATTTTATAATTATCCTGTCGAGAAGATTGCGTTTCCTAGAAGTGTGAACGGTATGGATAAGTACAAGGACAGTAGTTATATCTACAAGAAGTCTACCCCTATTGCAGTCAAGGGTGCTTTGATTTATAATCATCATGTCAACAAGAATGGTCTTGCCAAGAAGTATAAATTAATTGGAGAAGGAGATAAAATCAAATATCTTCATCTCAAAAAACCAAATCCACTCGGCGGAATGAACGGAGAAGATCAAATTATTGCCTTCCCTTCAAAACTACCAAAGGAATTTGAACTGGAAGGATATATTGATTATGCAACGCAATTTGAAAAATCGTTTCTACATCCCCTATCCAGTATTTTGAATGTTATCGGTTGGAATTACGAAAAGAAGAACACGTTGGAAAGTTTATTTTCATAAGGAGAAAATATGAGTGATTTTTTGAAAACATTTATTAAAGAGTCTGGTAATCCGTTTGCTTCTGTAGTCAGTGATGGTTTAGAAGGAAGTGATGTTAGTGCATATGTTGATACTGGTTGTTATATCTTGAATGGCTTAGTTTCTGGTGATATTTACAATGGACTGCCGGATAATAAGATTGTTGCATTGGCAGGTGAACAAGCAACAGGTAAGACTTATATTGCTATGGGAATGATATTTAAGTTTTTGAACGACAATCCTGAAGCAGTAGTTCTTTATTTTGATTCTGAGCAAGCAGTGACTTCTGAAATGTTCCGGTCGCGTGGAATTGATCCAAAAAGAATAGCAGTATTTCCCGTTTCAACAGTAGAAGAATTCCGTAGGCAAGCAATTACCATCGTTGACAAGTATTTGGAAATGCCAGTAGATAAGAGAAAGAAGACAATGATGGTTCTTGATTCTCTTGGTATGTTATCTACTTCAAAGGAGATGAATGACACTGCCGAAGGCAAGGAAGTTCGTGATATGACTCGCTCCCAAGTGATTAAGTCAACTTTTAGAGTTCTTACAGTTAAACTTGGAGTGGCACATATTCCTATGATTTTTACTAATCATACCTACGATGTTATTGGTTCATATGTTCCTATGAAGGAAATGGGTGGTGGCGCAGGATTGAAGTATGCAGCATCAATCATAATTTATCTTTCAAAGAAGAAAGATAAGAATGCCGATGGTGAAGTTGTTGGAAATATCATTCACTGCCGTCTAAACAAGGGACGATTTACCAAAGAAAATAAAATGGTTGATGTCCGTTTGAATTATGAAACTGGACTTGATCCTTACTATGGTCTTATTGACTTAGCAGTTGAACATGGTATACTTAAGAAAACAGCAGGACGAGTGGAACTGCTTGATGGATCTAAAATTTTCGAGAAGCAAATGTATGAATCACCTAAAAAATATTTTACAGAAGAACTTCTTAATAAGATTAATGAGGCAGCAAATAAAGAATTCTGTTACGGTTCAACCAAGAATGAAAAAACTACTGGAGAGTCTGAATGAACAGCATAGAACAGATTATTCTTCACAACCTGATAAAAAATGAGTCTTACTCTCGGAGAGTGACCCCGTTTTTAATCAAAGATTATTTTCATGATCGTTCAGAAAGATTTATTTTTGAAACGATTCAAGATTATATTGTGAAGTTTAATAGCCTCCCAACAAAGGAGGCATTGTTCATTATAATTGATAAGAATCGTTCCGTAAGCGACGATGAAATAAAGAAGATATCCGAAATCATTGAGAATATATCAAAGGAATCTGATCCGGTTGATGTTGATTGGCTAACGGCAGAAACAGAAACATTTTGCAAAGATAAAGCAGTCTATAATGCAATCATGGAATCTGTTAATATCATTGATGGAAAGTCACAGCAAAGTACTGGATCTATTCCTGATTTATTGAGTAAAGCGTTAGCAGTTTCTTTTGATCCAAATATTGGTCACGATTATATTGAAGATTATTCTAAAAGATATGATTTCTATCACATCACCGAAAAGAAGATTTCATTTGATTTAGAATACTTCAATTCGATTACAAAGGATGGAATCGCACCCAAGACTCTGAATATTGTTATGGCGGGTACAGGTGTTGGTAAGTCTCTATTTCTATGTCATCATGCTGCTTGTTGTTTGAAGCAAAACTTGAATGTTCTGTATATTACTTGTGAGATGGCAGAAGAGAGAATTGCAGAAAGAATTGATGCAAATTTCTTGGATGCAAAACTAGATGATCTTAAGGATTTATCAAAGGCAGTATACGAGAAGAAAGTAGAATCGGCAGCTGCAGGAATTACTGGTAAGTTAATTATCAAGGAATATCCAACGGGTGTTGCAAATGCAAATCACTTTAGATTTCTCCTAGATGAGCTGAAACTAAAGAAGAAGTTCAAACCAGATATTATCTTTATTGATTATCTTAATATCTGCTCTTCTTCTAGATTCAAGGGTGCAAAGAACGTAAACTCTTATGAGTATGTGAAGTCGATTGCCGAAGAATTAAGAGGTCTTGCGATTGAATACAATGTTCCTATATTCAGCGCAACACAAACTAATCGTGCAGGATATTCAAATACTGATGTTGATCTAGAAAATACATCAGAGTCGTTTGGATTGCCAGCGACTTGTGACTTCATGTTTGCTCTCATATCCACAGATGAACTTGATGAACTAAATCAAATAATGGTAAAGCAGTTAAAGAATCGATACAACGATAAAGCAAAGAATAAAAAGTTTATTGTTGGAATTGACCGAGCAAAAATGAAATTATTTGATGTTCAGAAAGAAGATCAAGGATATATTGCCGAAAGTGGTCAAAAGAAAGGTGATTTTTTCTCAAAGGAAAGAAAGCAAACTCCAATGGTTAAAGACCAAAAGAAGTTTGATTCTTGGAAGATATAATGTCAACTTATATAGACAAAAAATACATCAATATGGTTTCTTCTCTTTTGGAGAAATTCAAATGGAAGACAGATACTCTTGCAAATTGTCGATGTCCTCTATGTGGGGATTCGGACAGAAGTAAAATAAAAGCAAGAGGATATTTCTTCAAAAAGGGAAATGATTTCTTCTACAAATGTCACAATTGTAGTATAGGTCATAATTTGCATAACTTCTTGGAAAAGATATCTTTGTCGTTATGTAAAGAATATGCCCTTGAACGGTATAGATCTGGAGAGAATGGTAATTCTAATTTCAAGAAACCTGAGAAAGAAGAAATATATCCATTTACAAATGATATTAAGTTTGACAGCTTAAATAATTTCAAATCTGCAAAGAATAATATAGATAATGAACATATCTCTTCTTTTATACAAGAAAGACAAATACCGGAAAGTAGATTTTGCGATATAGGATATACTGATGATTTTGACGCATTTGCCAAGCAATTTCAATCACACTATAGTCTAGCAAAAGAAGAGAGAATCATTATTCTCATCAGAGATAAAGATGAAAATATAATTGGTGCTCAAGGCAGAACACTTTCAAAAGTACCAAAGAAGAATGTTCCAAAATATATTACACTAAGAAAGACAGAAAATACTAAGTTAATTTACGGCATTGACCGTTTGAATCAAAGAAAACCATTTTACATTATTGAGGGGCCAATAGATAGTATGTTTGTTGATAATTCTGTTGCGTGTCTGGGTAGTAGTGGATTTATCGATATGGCAAAAGAATACCCAAAGGGAATATTTGTTTTAGATAATGAACCAAGAAATAAACAAACTGTTGGAATTCTTTTAGAACTTGTTAAACTGGGAGTTCATGTTGTTATTTGGCCATCGACTTGCAAAGAAAAAGATATAAACGAAATAATGAAGAAGCAAAGAAAAAATTATATAGATGCGATATTGCAGAATTGTGTTTATTCTGGACTAAAGGCACTTTTGCAATTTAACAATTGGAAAAAATGTAATGTTTGAAGGAAAAGACGATTATCTAGTAACAAGAGCAGTTGCTGAGTTTGGGCTCAAATTTGCAGAATATGTAAATGAAATGAATCCTGATTTATGGACAAGAGCTCTTGATTATGCAAAGCATTATACTAAAGTTGATGGTATAGAATTTAGATATGTAAAGAAAGATCAATTAAATGACACAGAAGATTAATGTTTTAGATAGTATTGGATTTGTTGAATATGTAATGCATATGGGTGATGATCTTGCTGTTGCAAATGCAGCAAGAGTATCATTCAATAAAGAAAGTATATGGCAAGAACACGACCATGAAGGAAAGGGTGTCCTTAGTAGTAAGGATGAAAAACTAATTTCGTATCTTGCCAAACACAAGCATTGGACTCCATTTGCACATCCACAAATTACACTACGCGTTAAGGCGCCAATTTTTATTCGTACTCAATTGTTTAAACACAAAGTTGGATTCGTTGAGAATGAAGTATCTCGCCGTTATGTGAGCGATCCACCAAGTGTGTATTTTCCACATTGGCGCAGCAAACCAACAAACGGCGCAAAGCAGGGATCGGAAGACTTTATGGTTATTGATGATGATTATAACTCTGTAAATCGTCACTACGAAATGACTGTTCGAGAAGCATTGCTTGCTTATAATGATCTTCTTAAACGTGGTGTTGCTCCTGAACAAGCACGGGCTGTGTTGCCACAAGGCACATACACAGAATGGTGGTGGACGGGATCGTTATCGGCATATGCAAGAGTATATCAACAAAGAATTGATTCCCATGCACAATGGGAAATACAGCAATATGCACATGCTATTGGAAAAATAATTGAACCTTTGTTTCCACAATCATGGAAGGTTCTTATTACTAAGACAGTATCTTAACTATACATATCTTACTATCTTTACTAGGAGAAAAAATGAATACTGATATTAAATTACCCACTCTTTACCAAGAGTTTATACACCTTTCTCGTTACTCACGTTGGATTGAGAGCGAAAATCGCCGCGAGACATGGGAAGAAACTGTTAAACGATATTTTGATTTCTTTGAGAATAAATTAAAGGAAAATAATAAGTTTATACTTTCCGGAAGTCTTCGCAAAGAATTAGAGACTGCAGTTTTAACTTTAGAAATTATGCCTTCAATGAGATCATTGATGACATCCGGTGAAGCACTTGATCGTGATAACACTGCTGGATATAATTGTTCTTATGTGGCAGTTAATCGAGTTCGAGCATTTGATGAAATCCTATATATTTTAATGTGTGGAACCGGCGTCGGATTTTCTGTCGAAAGACAATATGTCGAAAAGTTACCAACTATCGCAGAGGAATTCACAAACAGTGAAACCACTATTGTTGTTCAAGATAGCAAAGCTGGTTGGGCTAAAGCATATAGGGAACTTGTATCCCTACTTATTGGTGGTCAAATTCCCAAGTGGGATGTCTCAAAGGTTCGTCCTTCTGGCGCCCGACTCAAAACCTTTGGTGGGCGTGCTAGTGGCCCGGGGCCGCTTGAAGATCTCTTTAGATTTACTGTTGATACTTTTAAGAAAGGTGCAGGCCGCAAACTCACTTCCCTTGAGTGTCACGATATCGTATGTAAAGTTGCAGAAGTTGTCGTGGTGGGGGGTGTGCGCCGATCCGCACTTATTTCTCTCAGTAATCTCACTGATGAGAGAATGCGGGATGCCAAATCTGGAGCATGGTGGAATGAAAATCCGCAGCGTGCTCTTGCCAACAATTCCGTTGTCTACAAAGAAAAACCAGACATTGGTGTCTTTATGGAAGAATGGGTGTCTTTATATAAGAGCAAGAGTGGCGAACGTGGCATCTTTAATCGTGAAGCCTGCAAGAAAACTGTAGCAAAACTGGGTGATCGTAGAGATGCAACATATGAGTTTGGAACCAATCCTTGCTCGGAGATCATCCTACGCGACAGACAGTTCTGTAACCTCTCAGAAGTCATCGTACGCGCTTCTGACACCGCTGAGGATCTTGCTCGTAAGGTTCGTTTAGCGACAATCTTAGGCACATTTCAATCTTCTTTAACAAACTTCCCCTACCTCTCAAGTGAATGGAAGAAGAACTGCGAAGAAGAGGCATTACTTGGTGTTTCTCTTACAGGTATTCTAGACAATGAGAATATGACAAGTGATGTTATTCGTTTAGAGAAGGGATTGATTGAACTAAAGGAATTGGCAATTAAGACAAATAAAGAATATGCCAAGAAAATTAATATCAATCCAGCTGCAGCAATTACTTGTGTAAAACCAAGTGGCACAGTTTCACAACTGGTCGATGCTGCTTCTGGTATTCATCCTCGTCATAGTGAATACTACATTCGTACTGTTCGTGCCGATCAGAAAGATCCTCTGTGCAACATGATGATTGATATGGGATTCCCGCATGAGAAGTGTGTGATGAAACCAGATTCAGTTATGGTATTCTCTTTCCCAACCAAGTCGCCAGATGGATGCTTAACTCGTAATGATCTTTCTGCACTTGATCATCTACGTCTTTGGTTAACATATCAAAGATTCTGGTGTGAGCATAAACCAAGTATCACCGTAACTGTTCGTGAGAACGAATGGATGGAAGTCGGTGCATGGGTATATAAGCACTTCGATGAGATCAGTGGTATTTCTTTCCTACCACATAGCGATCATAGTTATCGTCAAGCACCATATCAAGAATGCACCAAAGAAGAGTTTGAAGCATTAACTACCAAGATGCCCAAGAATGTGAATTGGCCAGATCTACACAAGTACGAGAAGGAAGATAAGACTACAGGCACTCAACAGTTTGCATGTAGTGGAGATAAGTGTGAATTGGTTGATATTTTGGCATAAAGTTGCAATTTTGCAAATTAGGCGTATAGATATTTTAGACCTTGAAGCAGTCGTGAGTTACACCCGAAGTAGATGGATTCACGACTGCTCAAGGCAAGATAAATATCTGTATGATAATAGCAGGTATTGATTATAGTTTAAATGGACCAGCAATTTGTATCACCGATACAAAGTATCCTTTTTCTTTTAATAAATGTTCTTTCTATTTCTTGAGTGATGTAAAGAAAAATGCTACAACATTTCTTACAAATATTCATGGTGAGAAGTTTGAAGATTATGAAGAGGAATGTGAAAGATACGATACAATCTCTGATTGGGTCATGCGTGTTTGTATGGGATGTGAACAAATTGCATTAGAAGGTTATGCATATGGGGCACAAGGAAGAGTATTTCATATAGCAGAAAATACTGGTGTGTTGAAATATAAAATATATCAACAAAGTATACCTCTTACAATTTTTACACCATCTGAAATTAAAAAATTTGCAACAGGTAAGGGAAATGCAGATAAAGAAAAGATGTACGATTCTTTTGTTCTGGAAACCCATACTTTACTTAAATCTATAATAACACCGGACAGGAAGGGAATTTCTAGTCCGGTGTCTGATATTGTAGATTCTTATTATATTTGTAAGTATTTAAGTTTTAAGTTGAACGAATCTACTTTTTAAAGGTAAAGTACATTATGTATTTTGTTGTTGTGGATCTTCAATGCCATCTGCATTTTTATCCTTTTCATCTCTTACCAAACCATCTCCACAAACTATTGGTGTTCTTATGAATTCTCTCCATGCCCATAACAGTGCAATTACTGCTATAGGTGCATACCATAGAGTCCATCCATAAGAAGGTTTTGACGCTCCTGATTCTGCAATTTTATCTTTGATTTGTAACATCACTGCATTATCTGGAGTAGGATCAGGAACAATAAAAGGGGTTGTGCAACTAACAAGCAGCATTACTGATATAGTGGTGAATATATATTTTAAGTATTTCATATGTTCTCCTTATTGTTTATTTGGTGTAGCAGCTGCTGAACCAAAATAGAATCCTACGATACTCAGTAGAATTTCTCTATTTTCAGAAGACCAGAAGAATCCGTTAATTTCTACAAATGCTTTTTTAGCAGTTGCTGGAACCAAACCAAATAATGCTTCTGGATTTTTTACATCAACTTCAACAAAAGTTGGGACACCAAAGAATGGAAGAATAAATGGGGCAGCGAATGCTCCAAATAAAACAGTTAATACTATTACCTGTCTTACAAACTTACCAGAATCAATAGACACTCTTTGTACTGCTTGATTTTGATTGTCCGTTGTTTGTTTATTCGCTTGAATAAGCTGA
>Ga0181348_1000292_pt1 | contig 20848 bp, 41 predicted proteins | sample Su13VDMM110DN_FD_130092 | JGI IMG/M metagenome (GOLD analysis project Ga0181348, IMG submission 130092) | Freshwater viral communities from Lake Michigan, USA - Su13.VD.MM110.D.N | ecosystem: Environmental > Aquatic > Freshwater > Lake | place: USA: Michigan | collected 2013-07-16
ATACTTGTTGTAGAAGCGATCCAGAGTAGTTCGTTTACCTGTTACACCAAACTTTCGAAACTCTACCTTACCAGTTAACTTGTTAATGAACTCAATAAAGTAAAGCCAGACATAAGGTAGATGATGAAGCTGTTCTTGAGAAGCTATATGTTCTTCAAGAGTCTTAGGCTTCACCTTACTCATTTGATTAACTTATGTCCGTCACCAGACAGTTTATAATTGGATACAAACCTATCCAATTTCCAGTCCGGCATCCCGTCAATACTCATATGGGCTAGGTCTTTTGTTCTCTTTTTAGCCGCTGAGTAGTCGACCATTTTGTGCATCAGTTCACGTTTTTTGAACGGACACGGTTGTTCCCAAATTTCGTTTGCGAGTTCGTTGAGGTTTTTCATTTAATGTGGTTGTTTGGATTATTCGGGTTTGGATTTCAGGAACTGACTCCTTGTAGTTGTTAATACGAGTTTGTGCTTGTTCTTCAGTTTGATAGAATTCTTGATCAAAGGCAATCCAATCCCTCCACAACTTATTGTAGTATTCAATTTGATAGTGAGGCATTAGAAGGTATGTATGAGTAAGAAATTATCTAAAATAAAGCGGACGATGGAGATAAGAGCCCAGAGACCGAGATACGCTGTAGTAGCCCCGACACAGAAGCCTTTGTAAGACTCAATTGCACAATAGAACCAAAAGTTCTCTTTAAGTTTTTTAAACATACAAACATTATGTAGGAACTTTTAAAATATGGCAACCTCTATTTTAAGCTTGAAGTATTTTCTAGTTCCTTTTTAATTGTGGTATGATTTGCTTAAACTGCAGTAGTGAAATTGAAGAAGAACGTATTAAGATTGTACCTCATACCCAAGTCTGTGGTTCCTGTGCCCGACTCTATAATGTAGGCAAACGTAAGAAGGGAGTCATGGTTTCGACTGGTAAGGTAGGATCTGAGATTCAAGTCATGAGTCATGATTGTTATAAAACTCAGAGGAAGTACTTGGTAGCTAATGGCGCATTCTCGGTTATTAAAAATTTCTCTCGCAGCTCTTGCGCATAGTCTAGTTTTAAGTCTTAGTTCTTAGCATGAAAAAGATATTGACTACCAATAAGGGTTCCCTTATACTCATGGGTGAAATGAAAGTCATTAACTCAAACAAACAATTCCAACGCGCGATTGATGTAAAGATCCCTGCGATCTATTCGCGTCGTTTCAAGACTGGTGAGGAAGACCTCGATGCTCTCTTCGGTGGGCAGGGCTTTCTCCCTGGTATGTCCTTCACTCTTGCTGCTGGTCCGGGTACGGGCAAGACTACGCTTTTGATTCAGATGCTCGAAAAACTCGAGATGACTGGCAAAAAAACCGCGTATGTTTCCGCTGAAGAGTCTGTCGAGCAGTTGGCCTTCTCCTGCAAACGTCTCGGTGTTGAGCAGGTTTCGGTAGCTAATCTGACTAATATCGAAGATATCTTTGATGCTGTCGAGAAGAATAAATTTGATGTTGTTATTCTTGATTCTTTACCTGCTTTGACCTCGCGAAAAAAACTGCGTGGTCGGCGCTTAGAAGAATATCTTACTAATTACATCGTTACGAAAGCTAAAGAGCTCGAAGTTGTTGTAGGTATCATCCTTCACTTTACGAAAACTGGGACCTATAAAGGCTCAACTCTGCTCCCTCACTCTGTTGATTGTAATATTATCATGACTAAGTCGAAGGATAACCCTGTCGTTCGCGAGATTGATGTAACAAAAAACCGGTTCGGTGTCGCGGGCTATACTGCCTTCTTAATGACTGAGCGTGGGTTTGACTTTCAGAAGGTCGAAGTCGCAGAAGGAGATGCAGTACCTAATAAAAAGGGTAAAAAAACCCAGTATGTAGAAGCTGTTACTAAAGCTGTCAAAGAGAACGGGCAGATCAATCTCAAAACTGCTACCGAGCTCTTGGGTTGCTCTTTGAAGGCTCAATCAGTTCTTCGCGAGCTGACCATGCTAGATGTTATCAAGAAAAACGGTCGGGGAGCTACGGCGATCTGGACTTCTTAAGTTGCATTTCTTTTTTAAACAAATAATATATGTATATGGAACAAACCCAACAACTATCAAACGAATCCCTTAAACTTGCTAAAGAAGAAATTGAAGCTGTATGTCAGAAGCACGACATCGTACTAATGCCTATCACTGTTCATCGCGGTAATGATACTTTCTCTTCTATCGATCTTGTCCCTAGAAGCGCTCTTCGCTCCCAGCAACAGCCTGCTGCCGGACAAGTTGTTGCTTAGAATTTACTTGCTTGCAGTTCCTTTATAATGCCTGTAAAATAAAAGCATAATAAAAGAACAAATGACTACTAAAAACAACTCACGCTTCACTGCTACCCACGTCACTGTCTCGAGAAAAGACTACGACAATATTGCTGAGACTGATTGTCACTTCATGGAGCATTTATTTGCTACCTATCGCCGCAGTTGGTCCCTGGCTGGAGTTTCATTCTACAATCTGGACTCAAAAGACTTTGTTAAGCTGTTCAAACTTCTTGCTTGATTACTCTTCTCTCTTCCTCGATAATACACATCCAATAATGAAACATCTTAAAAACCTATTCATTGATTTGATTCTAGAGTTTGTTGAAGCTATGGAGCGAACAGTTAATCTGTTTCGCAAAAAGACTCAGCCCTCTCTCATAGCTGCTAACATTGATTGGTGTACCCACTCACAATGGATGGACCGGTTGGTGTCCTACAAGCAGCTCGACTTTTGGACGCTTACAAAGTAATATGACAGACAACGAAAAAAGAGAACAGGTTCAGCAGACATTGGACTATATGATTGCTGAAGGAATGGTTAAGAAGGTTGGTAATGGCTACCGCCTTAAGACCGAACGAGAGTTGGAACAAGAGATGGCTTTGTACGATGTATAAGTTGATAAAGATCATCTCAGTTGGCATAATTATTCTTGCCCTGACATTAGGGGTTATTGTAACATGGAAAATTGTAGACAACATTCGTCAATCTGTCCGTCAGGACCTACAAGGCACCTTCAAGAACTGTCTTGAGCTATATGGCAAACGTTAAGTGGAATGATTTATTTGTAGGAGACTTCTTTACCGTCAATCTTAGTACGGAACAGGATACCCTTTTATATCAAAAAATTAAAGAAACTGATAGAGGTTATAATGCTGTGTTACTCAATAAAGGTGAGCTATGTTGTATAGCTGCCAATATATTTACAACTTTGGAGGAGGTAAGGGTTACCTTCTCTATTAAACCAACTAACTAATAAGCTACATGAATAAAGAAGCTATTGAACTCGTTAAACAGTACATCGTTGCTACTGTCTCTGGAGACAACTCGATTAGTAAGGAAGCTTATGAGCTTTTGACTCATATGCTCCGAGCTGATCGTAGTCTGGCCTCAGAGATGTACGACACTTATGACAAGATTGAATCTGATGGCACTCGCTATCAGATTTCTTCACAATATAAGGATGATGAACCAAATGACGACGGATACGAACACTAAGGCCAAGCTTAAGCTTAAGGAGCTAGAAGAGTTCAGAGATGTACTCAACAAAGCTTCCGAACAGTTCTGCTGGGCTATGGACTTTACCTCCTTTCCTCAAATAAAGGAATGGTGTGAGGGGTGCTTAGACGTAGTAGAAGAGGTTAAGGATCAGGTTGAGAACGAGTTTAGCTATGTGGATAGTCGACTGGCTGATTTTGACTTTGACCTGTTTCGGTTCTGTTCTGAGAACGAAGTAGTAGTTGACTAATATGTCTTAGTATCCACTAAATTAAAAGCAATCTCTAACTTTTGTATATTTACTTTAATTTTAGGGTTGTATTGTTTAGGCAAACGATTTTCAATTCCTAAAAAATTAGTATTTTCATCCAAAACTAAAGTGAATTCAAAGTCTGTTAAATTTAAAAGAAGCTGAGAAGAGGTCCATGATTTATAATTAGTTCGGTAAGGCTCTTTGTACCCAGGAACATCGGGATGATGTTTTCTTAAATTTAGCAAAAGCTGCTCTGGTGTTTCAGATTTACGTGCTTCTTTGTTAGCATAAAATGCTCTTGCTAAAGAAGATTCTCTGTCCTTGCCTACTTGATATCCTTGTGCTGGGTAACTAATGCCATGATTGGTTCTTACAACAAGACTATCTTTTGAATGTTTTTTGATGGCTGGTTTTCCAAAGCTTAACTTTTCAATACTGTAAAACCCTTCAGAGTAACCAACAATGGAATGACCTCCAAGACCTCTATTAAACAAATCTAAACTTTGCACAACTTTTTCAGGGTCTGAATAGCTCAAAGCTTTTCTTATCCGGTAACCATCACTATTTATTTTATTTCTTGATTCTCTTCTTTTTTCTGTACCTTCTTGTTCATCTTTTTTACCTTGAAGAGTTGTATTAATAATACCAATACCAGCTGAATTCATACCTTCAGAATAATCAGTATTTTCGTCATGTAAATATACTAATTCTATCCCGTTAATGAGCTCTCTAACTACTTTAATAGTGGGAACATAAGCTCGATCTCTATTTTTTACTAAAACTATTTTTCCATTAAAAGTAGAAGCTACAGAAGTACATTCATTGAGTAAAGAATTCAAATAATACTTCTTAAAAGTCATATAGGTATTTATATTTTTTTAAAAAAAAATACTCAATAAACTAATTTTAGACGAAGTGTAGTTGATTAGCAGCTAAGACCTTTTTCAGCTGCTTCGTAAGCTACATACTTCATAACAGCTTCAAGGTTATCAGCACAGACGGCTACCTTTTGTTGAGCCCAAGGTTCTAAGTCTATATTACCTGTGTGTGCTAAGTTATGAATTTTCTTAGCATTTGAATAAAGAGAGAAGAGGTTTGAACGAACCATCCAATGTTCTTCATACTCTTCATGGGCTTGATCTGACATTAATGAACCATAGTCTGAACCCTGGTCCATTGCGCCCATAGCTTCTGGTCCTGCAGGTACTGAAACTGTCATTGCAACAGGAGACTCAACGTTCTCTCTGTCTGTTAGCTCTGGATTTACCTCAGCTATTGATCCCATAGCTGGGTCTGGGGTAAAGTTATGATTTTTTTGCATAGCAGATAGATATGCTTCTGCAATTAGGTCTACGTCTTTGGAGATCATGGTAATATTATTTATGCTATTTGATTTCCTTTTAGTTTAATCTATAATATTTACATATGTCTAAATGTGTAGTTATTTACTCTGGAGGTGCTGATTCAACCGTCATACTACATCATGCTGTTAAAAGTTATGATGCAGTTTATTGTTTGACTTATAACTACAACCAAAGGCATAAGCTTGAGATTGATAAGGCACTCAATTATACCTCTGACTTAGGTGTTGGTGAAGGACAGTCAGTACAACAGCATACAGTTGTTGACTTAGGCTTTTATGCTAGCTTGGCTAATGCCTCTGCATTAACTAACCCAGATATTGAAGTACCAAAGATGAAGGATGTAATTGGACAGGCTCAGACCTTGGCCTATGTTCCTAATCGTAATACGGTTATGCTTTCTATTGCTGCGGGGTATGCTGAGTCTATTGGAGCTGAGACCATACTTTATGGAGCAGCTTTAGCGGATGATACAAGCGGGTTCTGGGATTGCACTAAGAACTATTTAGAACTTTTTAACTCCGTACTTGCACTCAATCGTAAAAATACAATCCAAGTCCAGGCCCCTCTCATTAGTAAGTCTAAGAAAGAGATTATTCAATACGGGGTAGAGCTTGGAGTAGACTTCTCTAAGACCTTGACCTGTTATAATGGAGGAGAGGTAGCTTGTAGTACCTGTCCTGCTTGTGCTGCTCGTATTAAAGGCTTCATTGATGCAAAGTTAATTGACCCTGTTCCTTATGCTATTGAAATTGACTGGCAGAAGTACGGTTGTCAGCCTATAATGTAAGGATGTGTTCACTAGCAGGTTCAAGCTCTATTGATAAGGCCTACGAGCTCTACAAGTTAGGGCTCGATAGAGGCTACCAATCGTCAGGGTTCTTAGGAGTGACTAAGAATAATTTTGTCTTACTAAAACAGAAAGAAGTATTTGAATTAGATTATCTCAAAGAAGAGATGAAGAGCACAGAGGAGTTTCCTATCTATTATTTGTTTCATTCAAGAGCTCCTACCAATACAGTAAGTCAAAACTTCTCACTTAAGACCACTCATCCTTTCTCTTATAAACACTGGTTTGTGGCACAGAATGGTATTATTCAAAACTTTGACGAATTAAAGACAGAGGCTACTTTTATAGCTTTTAATGTTGACTCGGCTATGGTGCCTTATGACTTGTGTTGGAAGGGTAACATAGCTAAGACCTATGAGAGATATAAAGGACTTTTAACCTCCTGGATCTATAACTCCATTACCGGGGAGATCTTTTTAGTTAAAGCTGGTTCTTCGCTTCATATAGACGAAGATTCATTTTGTTCTGTAGCCTTTCAAGGCTCTAAGTCAGTTGATAAAGATGGAATTGTCTTTAAATTTAATGGAATGGGCTTTGATGAGTATCAGACCTTTAACTACGACAACCCATATTTTATTCTATGAAGCAAGTACTACTCGTTACCGCAACTAAGACAAAGACTTTAGAAGAGTTTCAGCAAAGGCCTCTTGCCAAGTCTTTACAGTTACTCTCTGATATTAGATATCCAGATGATACTTTATTTGACTTTGAGATTGTAAAAGATAACTCAGCAGGTCTGCCTAAGGTCTACAATCGTTATTTGACTGAGGAGAATAAAGATAAGCTTTTGTTGTTTGTGCACGACGACTTAGAGATCCATGATCTGAACCTTGTTGAAAAGCTCAATGAATCTCCTTGGGATATTACAGGACTAGCAGGGTCAGCTCAGTTTCAGATTCAAGATAAGAACTTATGGCATATGTGTGGTCCCCGGGAACAGTTCTCTGGTTCGGTAACTCATCCCTTAGCAATGCAGGAGGGCAACCAAATTAAAGTAGACAATACAAGAAGGCTTTCAACCCTCTTTGGGCCTTGGTGCCAAAGGTGTTTAGTTTTGGATGGCTTGTTTATGTCTGTTAATGTTGAGAAAGCTTTAGAGACGAGCTGGCAGTTCGATGAACGGCATAAATTTCACCATTATGATATTTCCTCTTGTTTACTAGCTAATGAGAAGAAGCTCAAGATGGGTACCTGGCCCATCTTTGTAGTGCACCATGGGTTGGGTAATTCGTTCATGACCCCGGAATGGGAAGAGTCTAATAAAATTTTTAAAGATAGTTGGCAGAATGCCTTGAAGAAACCTGAATAGCCTTTACAATTTTTATACTATGATTATTAATAGACAACTACTAAAAGAAGTATTCGGTGAAGATTTATACGGAGGGGTTGAGATTCATGAAAGGTTTGCGTATAAGTTCTTTAAGAAAGAAGTTAACCCTTTAGGTAATATTGTATCGTTTATTGCTCCAATGGAAGTGACGGCAAATTTAATTGATCTTGAAGATAGCCTTAATAAGGACTATATCTATTCTGATATGGCTATGAACTTTATTATGGAGATACCTAATAAGGATATCTGGGGTGGTGTCTTGTTTCAGCGTTTGTTAAATGCTCAAGTTGGCTCTTTGCTCTGTTCAAAGTATCTTAATAAGGAAGGCTATGTTGATGGAGATGACATTATGATTGTAACCGATAAAGGTGACAAGAAAGCTTCAGTTAGTATTGCAGCTGAGAAGAATGGAGCCGTATTGATTCACCTCGGTATTAACATCGATGCTGGTTCAAGAGCTCCTGACTTCGCCTACTCAACTGAACTCGACGAAGATCAAGCTCGTAACTTCATGACTGATGTTGCAGGTATCTTTTATTCCATCTTAAGTGATGTGTTTGTTGCTACGACAAAAATCGTTGTCTAATGCTCTTTGAGTACATAAAAGATATAACAGTTAATAAGAAGGGTAATTTACCTTTAGAAGACTATATCCCATTTCTTATTAATCGTTGGTTGAGCTTTGTATCACCCTCTTCTTGTCTAGGTATTAATGAATCCGTTAACATACTAGGCAATATCGATAAGATGCATCATTATAAGCTTCTATTAAAGCTTTTCCCTAAATCTAAACAGTCCCCTTTTATCAAGTATGTTAAGAAGGTTAAGGAAGAGAAGACTAAAGAAGATGACAAAGTTGATATGCTGGCCTGTAATATGGAAGTGTCTAGGAGAGAGATGAAACTATTACTTGAACTTAAACAACAATTTACTTAATTTATACTATATATGATCGCTCACTCGATGGCAGGACTAGATGCTGAAGTTAACGGAATTGCACCAGATGATTACAAGGATATACCTCTTCCAGAAGACTATGAAATTGTAGAGCTTCTTTCTAATGTAATTTCTGTAGAGTACGTTGATGTAGCCTCTGATGGTAAGTCAATAATGCGTAACGGTATTATTCTACCCAACCAAGTTATTGATAATAGAGCCTGGCGGGTTGCAAAGGTCAAGCTTGCAGGCCCGGCTTGTAAACAGGTTAAGGTCGGAGATGTAATTATCTTTCCTGGGGATAGAGGTCTGCAGTCAATTCAGAAGAATGGTAAGATGTTAGTCTTTCTTTCTGAAGAACGAATCTTCGGTATTTGTAAGCCTATTGAAAAGGAGGCAGACAAGAAGAAAAAGAAGAAATGAGATTAGGCCGGGCAGCTTTAGCTCAGCTCTTAATGACTAATGTTGTTGAGCTGAGATTTAGAAGGAGAATAGAAAAGGCCGGATTTGGGGATTATCGCCGAATGCTCTGCACAAATGATAAAGGTCTTCTCATGTCTCAGCTCGGACGTAATATTCTTAACTTTGAACCTGCGACTAAAACTCCTAAATTTAATGCAGCTCAAAAGAATTTAATTATAACTTGGGATATTTTTATGCAAAATTATAGATGTATTAACTGTAATGATGTAGAGGTAATTGCCGTTATCAACACCTCACCTGATCCTAAAGAATGGTGGCAGTATTTTAATGACTCAATTGCCCCAATGCCTGCTGGTCAGAAGGCTGGGTTTATGAACAAATGATATCCGTAGCATCTACATACCTAGAAGAGTTGCCCGGGGAGACCTTTCTCACTCGACATCTTCAATCTTCTATAAAATTTACTTTAGGTGAAAAGATTATCAAAGAAGGCAGGCTTGTACTGTTTAAACGAGCTCATTACTATCTCAACATCACACTCTTTACATCTAAAAACAACAAAGAGTCATTTGAAATTCCTATTCCTTTTAGAGTAGAAGAATATTTTCATGAAGGTTTAGCCTTTTTTGATTATCGCTTGCAAGGCCTACTCGGGTTAAAAAGCGAGTTCAACGAAAAATTATCTAAGGTCAGGATTAAAAATACTAACCCTTCTCAATACTATAATAAGATCTTAGAGATTAAAGCACAAATTACATAAATAATAAACATATGGCAACCAAGCAATTCGATTCTTTATTTGAACAAATCATAACTGAACTTACACCTGTTGATGCTGAATACGGAGCATTTACTAGTTCTCTTAAATCCGGTATCGGTACAGCCCCTGGTGGAGGTTACCTCATTGGCAAGCTAGCTGATGTTTTAGGTAAATCAAAAGAAGAGGTTGTAGATATGATTTCTAAAGATTTATTTGATAAAGTATTTCCTGAAGGTACTAATCCTGCTAATAATGAAGAAGCTTATAGAGCTTTTATTTCTAATGCTCTTATTGAAATTATAAAGGGTATTGAATCTTCACAGGGAGTTAAAGTCCCTAGTGCAGGTAAAGCTGTTGCAGGTTATACAGCAAGACTTATATCCCAGCTCGGAGATGCTAAAAAAGAATACGGTGCTCGGGTATCTAGAGAAGAAGTTAAAGCAGCTGTAGAAGATGCTGAAGGTTCTGTCGAGAACGGACAACCAGCTCAACCTAAACAACCTAAAGCAGCTCGCTTTATAGAAGATGCTGAGTATGAAATTTTAACACCTGATGAGATGTCAGCTGCTGGTGTTGAGCTTTCTGACGACCTTAAGACATATTATTCCAGAATTGAGAACATTGCTGATCAAGTCCAGAAGGGTAAAGATCTAGTTAAAGCTATTCAACGCGGCGGAGTTGATACAGGCTCTGCTATGAAAGCAACCTCAGCTCTCATTCGCGTAGGAGCTATTAAGTATGCAACAGCTGAGAATTCAGATCAAGACATTCAAGCCTTAGATCGTGAAGAGGGAGACATTGAAGATATTGGACGCAAAGAGTTTGAGAGATCATTTGGTAAAGCGTACAAAGATGCTATTGCATCTGAACCTAAATCTATGAACGTTGGGTTTGAAGACTAATTTATTATATGGAAATCAACACACCACATTTCAACGCCATCGCTGGACAATTCTTAACTGAAGCTAATATGTACGGTAAGAAGAAGGCTGTTAAGAAGCACATGAAGCCTATGAAGGCTGTTAAGAAGAAGGTTAAATCGAAATCTAAGTAATCTGTATTACAGATACGCTACACTTCTTAAGGAACTCTATTCCTGAATTATCTCTATAAAGAGTTTTATAGAACACCTTTTTAACCCCTGCACTATAGATCATCTTTGCACAATGTATGCAAGGTGCATGAGTTACAAACATTATAGAGTCTTCTCCAGACATAAAAGATTTTGCTAATTTAGCAATGCAATTTGCTTCCGCGTGTAATACTTCTGGCTTAGTTTCACCATTTTTGTCTTCACATTCATTTGACCACTCAGAAGGAGTTCCGTTATAACCTATTGCAATTATTGAATCTCTTTTAACTAATACTGCTCCAACTTTAAGTTTCTTAGCTGAAGAGAGCTGAGCAAAGCGCTCGGCAACATCCATGTAGGCCTGCCTCCACTTTGGCTTCATTGTACTTCTTCGTAAATCGGGAGCTCTGCATCAGGTACGATCAAGAGACGTTCAATACTATCAATCTTTAGCTTAATCATACCTAATGATACTATGATTGCCAGTAGGAATCCTACAACAGCAAATTTCCAAACGATATTAAAGGTTTCCATCTTCGATTACTTTTTCCAATAAATCACTAATAACTTCATTTACTGATACATCTCGTTCACAAGACTCTTGTATAAGCATTATTAGAACTTCTCTATCCCAGTTACCTATTTCTAGCTCTACTTTATCAAAAGGCTCTAATCTCAAGCCTCCATCTTCAATCTTACAAGAGAACTTCTGTCCTTTCTCTATACTGAGGGCCTGAAGCTCTTCATCAGTGAATTCAATGTAGTGTTCTTCTTTTACTTTAACGGTTTTTGAGATGGATTTCATATTAGTTTTTGGTTGAGTTCTTTGTTATTATAATGACTGTCAGAAGACTGGCAATAAGAATTTCTTTGTAATTCATTTTTAGTTTCCTGACAAAGATTAGCTTTAAAGAACTCTAGAAGTTTTTCTAGACCAATATCTGTTAAATGAAGCTCAACTTCAGATCCATCGTATTTAGATCCGTAGCTACATTCTATTTTGACAGTAACAGGTACAAAGTCTTTAAATATTTTTCCAGAGAAGTCTGAGTAGTAGATAGCCTCTTCTGGTTGTTCAGGTTTGAGTACTTTTTTCATTCCTATATTTTGCTTGCTCTTACTAAATATGCCACTAATATATTTTTATGTCTTACATCAATATTGATATACCTCTCTTTTCGGGCTATCTAGATACCGGCTTTATACAAGACAGATTACCAAAGGAGACTAAGAACTATATACCTGTTGAGGTATTTGCTTTTACTTCTTTGAGTAGAAGGTGTGGTCTGTTCTCTTGTATGTCAGAAATGGGCACAGTGCATACAAGAGTACCTATCCAATATTTAATTCATAAACAAGAGGATGAACATTCTACAAATTATCCCTTAGATTGGTTACAGCTATGGGATTGTTATTCCCCTTACGTCTCTTGTAACAGGTATGAGTACTTAAAGAACTCGGCATGCAAAATTATTTTAAAAGATAAAAAGTACCATGAAGCCCAATACCTAATGACATTTGATTGGTGTTATGGTCCAGAGTTTCAAACCGGGCAAAGTGAAAATCCAGGAGGCCATAAACAAGGGCATTTACTGAAAGGTAAGGGAGGACAGCTCTTTATACAACCCGGCAATAGAGTAGTATGGAGAGATGGAGGGGCTTGGATAGGTAAACCCCTTCAAGGTCATGAAACATGGAAAGCATTTAGTCGAGAATTTTCATGTGAATATAGCGGCAGAAGATGGTTTGCTGGAGAAGAGGAACTTTATTTTTATCAATTTGAGGACAATAAAGATTGATTTCTTTGTAAGATAAATTATTATAACAATATGAATGTTGAAAAGATTATAGCCCGAGATCATAAGTTAAGGGAAGACTATTTGAAAGAAGCTAAGCTCAATGCTTGGCAGGAGCTTAATTTTAGCGTCCGGTGTTGGCTTGATAAACGTTTTGGCGTCTGGGATATTTGGGATATTGTTCCTTATAGATACCAAAGACTTTACTACGATCAAATTAAACCTATCTTTAAACCTAAGCATTCAAGACTCCGTAAGGTTATTCCTCGTCAATGGAGCGATTTAACTCACCTCATCGTTGTAGTCAATTTTGAATTTATTAAATCGTTTTACGAGGATGAATATTCAAAGGGTATTGTTGATTGGGAGTCTGATGAACATCATAAAGCTTTTGCAACTTGGTTAGAGTCTGCCTACAAGTATATCACCATCGAACGTCCAGACTTAGAGAAGCAAAGAGATGCAGCCTATCCTGAATGTAATTTTGATAAATTGTTCGAAGAACCTAAAACTGACAAGCACGGCAATGTAACTCGTACTATGAAGACTTGTGAAGAACGTTACGCAAAGACATATGAAGAGGTATATGGAGATGTTAATCGCTTAGAAGCTCTTATTGATAAGAAGGATACTAAGATTATTACAGAGCTTATTAAGAAGCGAGACTACTTTTGGACATGATTATCAATATCGGTAAACTATCTATCTGGGCAGGCAATGTACCCTTTACAGAGAACGTTTACGTTCCTCGGTTTTCTTACTTTAATGGAGGAAGTTATTGGAAACTTTCTTTTCTTTGGTTTAAGTTTTTGCTTGAACTTTCCGGTTCAAAAGTAGATAATAAGGTTTATAAAGAAGTATCTAAAGAAGAATTAGATACAATTCTTAATGAACTAAAATGAAATCAGCTTTATTGATCTTAATACTCTTGTTGTGCTCTTGTACACACAATGATATGAGGAAGCTATTTGTGGACAGACCAGATGCTTACACTAAGATGTTAGGGGAGTTTGATTACACTAAAAATCAAAAAGAGAACGCCAGCAACAAGCTAGGACTTGAAGTCAAACACCCCATTCATGAAACTAAAGACAAGAAAAGGCTTTATTATGTCGGAGGCAATATGTATCATAACTACGATATGTTTATGAATGCATATCATGTTAACGGGTTCGGTCAGTTAGGAATGGAGTTTTAATGAGGACTTTAGTTATACCAGATGTCCATCAGCGTGTTGACTCTGTAAAGCGTATACTAGAAAATGAAAAATATTACGATGAAGTTGTCTTTCTCGGTGATTGGTTTGACTCTTTTTTTGACCCTCCCGAGGTTGCCGGGTTTGAAGAGACTTGTGAATATTTGAAGCATTTAATCTTAGAACATCCCAACAAAGATAAATTTGTATTCTTGTTAGGTAATCATGACTTGTCATACATTTATGAGAACAAAGATTATTCTCTTCACAGAATTTCTAAAACTTTAAAATATTTTTGCTCCGGTTTTACAACATCTAAAGCAAAAAAGTTCCGACATGCTTTCTTTGATCATGGTCTAAAAGATAACTTCTTTTTGGAGCATTTTAAAATTGCTCATATAACACAAGGATGGACTTTATCGCATGGTGGTATTTCTATTCGTCATTTTCCCTATAGTTATACAAAAGAACGTTTTGTGAACGAACTTCTGCCTGATGTTTGGAGAAATTTTAGAAACTTAGAATATAAACACAATTGGGTTATTTCAGGTGCCGGTTATCATCGAGGCGGTAATCAACCCATAGGTGGAGTTTTATGGCTTGATTGGAGAGGTGAATTTAATTCTTCTATTGATACCGGCAAACAAATTGTGGGACATACAACAGTAAAAGAACCTGATTGCATTCATATGAATACACCTTTAGAATGTTGGAATCTGGATACTGAAAAAGATTACGGTATAATCATAGATGGACGTATGACCACTAACCAATACCTTTTCACATAACAAATAAAGAAACATTAAAATATGACAGTTAAAGAGCTAATAGAAGAATTACAGAAACAAGACCCTAATAAGCTTGTACTAGTTACAGCGTATGAGGAAGGGTATAATGAACTCAGTAAAGTGGAAGAAGTAAAAACATTTTATAAGCCCACTGATAAGCATTGGGTTGGAGAGTACAGAGATTATCCGCTTGACGAGTGTCAGGTATCCGCTATACTCTTACCTAGAAAGTAAAATATATATGGCTGGAATATCTCAAAAAGAATACAACGAACAAGTTGATGAAGCTCTTGTAATGTTCGGTGGTGGTGCCCCTTGTGCTAACATTGACCCGAGGATGTGGGGGGACTTCAAGCCCTTGTATAAAGAGTTCAATGATGCTGTTCCTAAAGTTATAAATTGGTCCTTCGATCAGGTACATGATTGGATAAAGGGATATGAGGAACAGTTAAAAGAGAAAACTAAATGAAGCCAGAATTAGAGCAGCAACTAATTGCTAAGTATCCAAAGCTGTTCAGAGATATTAACAGACCCCCTAAAGAATCTCTCATGTGTTTTGGCGCAGAATGTGGTTCTGGGTGGTATGATATCTTAGATAACCTTTGCGGATATATCACACATCTTCAAGAGAATGTCTCGTATTTTCTAGGTCTTAAAGAAGAAGCTAATTATGATAATGATAAAGGCTTTGACGGTTGTTTTCATTGCCCGGGTGTTGTTTTTATGCAGATTAAAGAGAAGTACGGTACTCTTCGAGTTTATTGGAATTTTGCAGAGATTGAAAATTACGATGAAATAAAGTCTAAGCTCAAAAAACCTGAACAGCTAGATGAGTACATAGACAAGTATTACAACAAGATAGAGAGTACTATTGATTTCTGTGAGTACCTTTCCTCTATCACTTGTGAAGTTACAGGTAAACCAGGAAAGCTTTATTCTAAAGGCTGGTGTGTAACGCTCTGCAAAGAAGAAGCAATTAAACGTTTTGGTTTTGATCCTGACGAAGAAAATGACGACGATGAACAAATCTCTTAACTACAAAGACATTCACCTAATACCTAACTACTCAGATCTTAAGTCAAGAGCTTTGGCGGATACGTTTGTAGACTTCGGCAGGTTTACTTTCAAGCTTCCTTTAGTGCCTGCTAATATGGCTTCGTGTGTAGACATGAACAAAGCAACTTGGTTGGCACAGAACGGATACTTTTATATCATGCATAGGTTTTATGAGTATGATGAGACTTTAAACTGGATGCGCAGGATGAAAGATTGCAAAGATCTTCTCCCCTTTATTTCTATCTCAGTAGGTATTAAGAAGAGAGATGTTGAGATGCTTAAGACTATTGTTAACGAGAAGTTAAGACTAGATTTTGTTACTGTTGATGTAGCTCATGGAGATCATGAAGAAGCTATTGATATGCTCAAATACCTCAACACTATTAAGCAGACTATTTTACCCGATCTGTTTATTATTGGAGGCAATATTGCTACCCCTTCAGCCTTCTTTAGAATGGCTCCTTATGTTAGTGCTGTAAAGGTAGGGATTGCTTGTGGAGCCTCTTGCATTACTTACAACAAGACAGGGTTTGCCTCTCCTATGTTCTCAACTGTTAATACAATCAGACAGGCTAGGGAAGAGTACAATGAGGCTGTTGCACCTCTCATTATTGCTGATGGAGGCATTTCTTGTAATGGTGATATTGCTAAGGCTTTGGTAGCGGGAGCTGATATGGTTATGGCTGGATCTATGTTTGCCCGCTGTATTGATTCACCAGCTATGGTTGACCCTACTGACCCTACTAAGAAGCTTTACTTCGGGTCTGCCTCTTTGATGAACGGTAACAAGAAGAATATTGAAGGACGGACACTCTCAATGCCTATGAACGGTATGACCTATGAGCAGAAGCTTAAAGAGGTACACCAAGACCTAACCTCTGCTATTTCTTATGCCGGGGGCAATAGTTTGGAAGCCTTTAAAGAAGTTGAATGGTCTTTAATTTGAGTATAAACTATATCTATGTATCACGTAATACTCGGCAAAGGTTTTGTTGGGACCCATCTTTCTCAGCACTTTAAACAAAACAGTATAGACCATAAGATCTTTTCCCAGTCAGAGCTAGATTACACTGATCCGAATACTTTTAAGGATTTTCTTGATACAAACGATAAAGATATCAAATGGGTTATTAATTGCTCTGGGTATACTGGAGTACCTAACGTTGATGCTTGCGAGGACAATAAAGAGCTTTGTTATGCCTATAATGTCCTGTACCCCATGCAGGTGGTTAAGCTATGTAACCAATACAAGATTCCAGTTATACATATAGGTTCAGGGTGCATTTATTCTGGATACGAAAAAGAGTTTACTGAAGAAGATATACCGAACTTTGGTATCTACTCGAACGAGTCATCCTATTATTCAAAGTGTAAGCATGTCTTTGAGACCTTTGCTAAAGAGTTTAACTGCTATGTTCTTAGAATTAGAATTCCCTTTACTGATATTTTAACTCGAAAGAATTATTTCAGCAAGCTTCTCAATTACGACACTCTCATTAATGAACTTAATTCAGTTACCTCTCTCAATGATTTCGATGAGTTTGTAGTTCGGTTTATTAGCGCTAAACCTGAATACGGGATTTACAACGTTGTGAACCCTGAGCCGGTTAAAGCTGAAGAGGTAGTTGAGATTTTAAAGGATAATAAGATTATAAATTCTAAATGGCGGTTTATTGAGTTGAAGGACCTTAATACTAAGGCTAACCGTTCTAACTGCGTCTTGACTACAGATAAGATTAAAGACCTGGGATTGCAGCTTCCTAATACCCGGACGTCGTTGCTCCGAGACATCTCTACCCTAGCTCGTAACTTAACATGACCAATGTTCAAAAGCTAGTAGCAAAAGTAGCTACTGATTGTCAGAAGCATGGCATCGGGTTTCACCTTGTACCATCTAAGCATGTAGATACAGATGGTATTAAGTGTTCAGGATACTTTGATGATGCCGATCTAAAAGTAGCAGCGCAGAAGGAAGATTGGCTAGATGTCTTAGTTCACGAATCCTGTCATATGGATCAGTTTTTAGAGAAGCATCCGTTGTGGGGTAAGGCTGATGCTGGGATTACAATGATTGAGAGATGGTGTTCAGGTACAAAGTATCCGGACGACCGACTTGTTCAGGCCTTTAAGGACACTATAGAGCTGGAATGGGATTGTGAGAAGAGGACAGAAAAGAAGATTAAAAAGTTCAAACTAGATATTAATATGACCAAGTATCGTCAGCAGGTTAATTCATATCTTTTCTCTTATTGGGCAACGTACCGTAATCGCAAATGGTATCCCTTTCCTTATAACGATCCTAAGATTGTTCGTCGAATGCCTGAACAGATCTTACCCCTTGTAGAGTACCATAATCCTAAGACTGAATATTTGAGATATTATAGGTAGCATTATAAATAAAAAATATGAAAGAAGAACAAATAATTAAAGATATACAAGCAACGTTGTTCAATTTAAATTATCTTCCTGAAGAGCTACAACCAAAAAAGACTGCAGAATGTTTTAATTATCCTCCTGAGATGGAATGGGAAAAGCAATGCAGACTTCTTGCTGGGGATAGTTTATAGGTAGCATTATTGTTCTATAAGCCATAATTGTTTTTATGGTTGTTGACATAGAACAAATTAGAGAGGGAGAGTTTATACTCTTTCGCAAAGCTATACGGAAGTTCTATAAGGGCCGTCAAGACCAGTACCTTGAAGGGTTTAGAGAGAAGATTGAATCTGGAGAGATCGATCCTGACAACCCAGGTTATAAAGAGCTCTGTAATGAAGATGCTAAGGAGTTTATGTCTTCTCGAGGCGGAGAAGTTCTAAAGTTTATTCGGGGCTATGTAGACCAAAGATCTAATGAGGTCTTAGATGCAGTTAATGCTAAGAAGTGTGTTAAAGGAAAGGCTAAGGTACAGCTTGAAGTACTCAAGTACGTTTTAGAGGCCGGGGAAGAAGATTCACTTAAATAATATAAGTGAGAAAGTACACCTATGATTTTGAAATTTCGACAATGGTGGGAATGTTGGCTTCTGCTTTAGACGATATTGTTGTAAAGAGGTATAATAACTTAAGAGACCCTCAAGACTCTATTCGTTGCCGCTTTGTCTATGCACCTAAGCAACGGGTACTAGCAGACTTATTAGATAAGGCTCAAAACCTTCAACTACCTGTTATAGCTTTAACCAACGGAGGCATTTCAAGAGATCCTAATAGAGTCTTTAATAAGATTCAGGGTTCTTATATGACCTCAACTAACCCTACTCTAACTAATAAGCTTTTACAACCCGTACCTATTGACCTAGCAATCAATATGACAATCTTAACCCGGTTTCAAGAAGATTACGATCAGATCGTAACTAATTTTGTTCCTTATTTTGATCCTTATATTATAGTGTCTTGGCGAACCCCTTCAATGCCTGATTATGAAATTAGATCTCAGGTTATTTGGTCAGGCAACATTACAGCAACCTACCCTTATGATATTAATTCAACAACAGTTGCTAGAGTAGAAGGTACAACTTCATTTACCTTTAAGGGTTGGTTATTTAAATCCAAGCCTTCAAGTCCTGAAAGTACTATCTTCACTATTAACTCCAATTATTCAACTGAAGCTGGTCTTAACTCTATGCTCTCTCTTAACGCTCTTAATGAACTGACAACAGAACGTAAGGTTCTTTCAGCTCAACCTCAACCTAGTATTATTAACTAAAATGATTCTTTTAAAGAAACCATACACCCCAGTTACATATGTAGGTTTGTCAGCAACCTTTAACGTTTACGGCAAATCTTTTATGCAGCTACAAGCAGTATACCTCTCTGGAAGATCCCTATCTGGTACTACTCTTTACAGACCTTTTTCAGCTATCCCTAAACTTTCAGCAGTATACCCAAGCTTCACAGCTTACAAACTCTTATCTTCAAATTATTCAACTAACTTTGATAATATGCTTACTATAAACGTTCCTCCCCCTGTTAGTGCAGGCTATATAGATGTTATAGTCCAGAACCCAGCAGGTTATGGCAAACTAACTCAATACGTTGTTAAGTATCCGTATTCTGGAGTACAGACCCAGCTCGAGCTTAGACCTTGGTCATCTGGAGTTTCTGTTCTATCAGGCAATAAATAATAGTCTAAGATATGGCTCTCACACTTCAACAGTTTAATCTTAAAAATTTAAGAAGAAATAGACCTGAAGTACCAGTAAATAGGCCTGCAATAAGGTTACCTGTTAGTACTAAAAGAGTTATTTCTAATACTAGTTCTGGTAGTTTTTCTCTATCTCCTCAAGATACAGATCAAATTGAAATTTTAGCTATTAATGGTGAAGTTCTTACAACTATTGCTGAAGAAGATATAATAGGAATTACATAAATATAATATACATATGTCCACAAAGAATTTTACTCAATTTAATACTGCAGCACCTTTAACTTCTGCAGATTATATAGTAGGTTATAAAGCAGATGGTACTGCAGAATTAAAAGCTACACTTAACCAGGTTGTAAACTTAGTAACAGCTAACGAAACATTACAAATTAGTTCTGTGCAGATTCGTACTAGACCGACAGCTAATATTTTCATAGGGGATGCCACAACAGGCAGAGATGCTACTACTGGTAATCATAACTTTGTATTTGGTTTGAGCGCTGGCAATGCTTTGACAAGTGGGAATAATAACTTCTTTATAGGTAGGTGTGCTGGTAGATCTAATACCTTTGGTTGTAGTAATAACTTTTTAGGTTATTGTGCTGGTGGCTCTAACATTTGTGGTTCTAATAACAACTTTTTAGGTCGTAATGCTGGTTGTAATAGTGGTGGTAGTAATAACAACTTCTTTGGTTATAATAGTGGTGTTTCTAACACTACAGGTGGTTCTAACAACTTCTTAGGTTATTGTGCTGGTAGTTGTAGTTGTGGTTGTAATAATAATTTCATGGGCTGTAAAGTAGGGTGTTGTAATAGTGGTGGTAGTAATAACAACTTCTTTGGTAACGGAACAGCAATCGGGGCTTGTTGCTCCAACAACAATAACTTCTTGGGTCAATGTGTAGGAGCTTTTGCTTGTTGCAGTAGTAACAATAACTTCTTAGGTAGTTATACTGGCTGTTGTAGTCGTGGTAATCATAACAACTTCTTAGGCACTAATGCCGGTCGTTCTAGCACTTTCGGTGGTTGTAACAACTTCTTAGGTTATAATAGTGGTGTTTCTAACACTACAGGTGGTAATAACACTTTTATAGGTCTAAGTGCTGGCCTACACAACACTACAGGTAGTTATAACAACTTTTTAGGTTATAAGGCTGCTTGTTTTAACATAACTGGTTCTAATAATATTTTCATAGGTAATAATGCCAATACAGCTTCTGCTCAAGTATCTGCATTAAGTGGTGTTATAGTACTTGGAACAGGAGCCATTGCTACTCAGACTAATCAAATAATTCTTAGTACTGCTGATATATCTCTAAGAACACTAAAAGGCGCTGCAGCAGGTCCTAATATATTTTTAGGAGATTCTACAACA
>Ga0181348_1000293_pt1 | contig 20804 bp, 30 predicted proteins | sample Su13VDMM110DN_FD_130092 | JGI IMG/M metagenome (GOLD analysis project Ga0181348, IMG submission 130092) | Freshwater viral communities from Lake Michigan, USA - Su13.VD.MM110.D.N | ecosystem: Environmental > Aquatic > Freshwater > Lake | place: USA: Michigan | collected 2013-07-16
GGAATATTATCAACTCCATGTCCTGTACCCGTAGCTGCAGTAGCAACACAAACACAAGTAGCAGCATCAGTAGCTAGATCAGCAGCCTCCGTAGCTGCTACTGCAGCTGCAGCTCCACCACCAATAATAGTACCCGTAGCACCTCCTCCTCCACCACCAATAGCTCCACCTCCTACAGCTCCTGCTCCTGCAGCTCCTGCTTCTGTAGCACCTGCTCCTGCATCTTCATCGTCTTCATCAAGTAGTTCAAGTACCTCTTCCGAAAGTAAGAGTGGGAGTAGTGGTTCTACGGATCAAAAATCCGAATCAAAATCCGAATCAAAAACCGAAAGCAAATCTGAAAGTAAGAGTGAGGAGAAAAAAGAAGAATCAAAATCTGAATCTAAGGAGGAAAAGAAAGAAGAATCTAAAGAAGAATCTAAAGAAGAAAAAAAGGAAGAAAAAAAAGACTCAAAGAGTAAAGGACCTAAACAACAAAGAATAAATCCATTGCTAATAGCATCAGATTTCACCACAGCTCAAAATCCTGATGACACATTCTCAGCAATAATGAATATAGGTGTATCTAAAAATTTAATGGCTGGAGATAAATCATACGGTGTAACCGGAATGATCTGGTCTAATTTAAATCAATTCGCAATATCAACTAGGTATACTAAAATAACATTTAATGATGCTATGGCCGTAACTGTATCTAATACTAGTTTAACTACAGCATATGCAATGGGAAATAAATTTGTATTTTTGGGATATAGTGAAGTAATAAGTAAACCAAAACTCGGTGTATTGGGATATAATGTAAATTTAGGAGCAATGTTTTTAACTGGTGGTATTCAAAGTTACCTATCATCATTGACAATGTTCTACATGAAACCATTAATATTAACCAAAAGAATAACTATTACACCCTCTATGTTTGCTAGCGGTACTCCTTTATTATACTCTCAAAATCAAACATCAGTAGATACTAATTTAGGATTAATGGCAGGTTCAACATTTGATTATGCTATTACTAAAAAATTTAGATTTGGATTTGATTATAAAGTTAGTTTTGGAACAGTACCTAATACTCCAATATTAAATATGATTATGATTGGATCTAAAATCCAACTTTAAATATTGCATTTATAGTAATATTCTAAATATAGTTTGATATTTAAATTTTTATTCATACATTAAAGGCATGGTAGAAATAAACTATGCATATCAAAAAACTGTATCGTTTTCTCAATACTCTCTTTTTAATCAATGTCCACATCAATGGTATCTTAAGTATGTTAAGAAACTAAAAGATGATAGTCCATCGATACATTTAATTTTTGGAACTAGTATGCATGAAACCCTGCAGCTATTCTTTGAAACAATGTATAAAAAAACATTAAAGAAGGCTGAAGAGTTAGACCTTGTATCTGATTTTAAAGATCGGTTTTTAAAAGAATATAAACAATCCTTATTAAAAAATAAAGGTCAACATTTTTCTTCATCTGAACAAATGAGAGAATTTTATGAAGATGGAGTAGCTATATTAGAATGGTTTAGAAAGAAGAGATCAAAGTATTTTTCTAAAAAGGGTACAGAGTTAATAGGAATAGAGATCCCTTTGCAGACATTAGCTAATAAGGAGATAAGCAATGTATACTTTAATGGGTTCATTGATTTTTTATTATATGATAAGGTCCTGAATAGATATACTATATATGATATAAAAACATCTACAAGGGGATGGGGTGATAGAGAGAAAAAAGATCAAACTAAAATAAATCAAATACTATTATATAAAAAATTTATATCCCAGCTAAAAGGAATACCAGAAGAAAATATAGATGTTATATTTTTTATTGTAAAGAGAAAAATAATAGAGACAGATGAATTTATAATTCCACGAATACAACAATTTAAACCAGCTCATGGAAAGAATAAAATAAATCAAGCATATGAATCATTTAATGCTTTCTTAAAAGAATGCTTTAATCCAGACGGCTCATACAAAGAAGCTGAACATCCTAAAAAAGTATCAAAGCTATGCAATTGGTGCCCGTTTAACAATAAACCAATGCTATGCGATAAAAACGGAGAAAATAAAAACAAATTCTTTGTTTAGTAATATTTTCATATATTTATATATAAATGTATATAATATGGCAAAACAACAATTAACATCGGTAAAAGTAGATGGATATCTATTTGACGAATTTAAGGTATTATGCGTAAGAACTAAGTTTAGCTTACAAAAACTAACAGATAGATGCATGCATAGATATGTAGTAGATGAAGACTTTAGAAAACATTTGCATAACTATTTAGACACAAGTCTACCAGAGAATAAGTAAAACAAAAATAACGTTATGAATAAAGAAGGTTACATCCCAAGAGATCAACGAAAAAAAATCCTACTACTATCAGATGACATTCGAATGAATTCAGGTATTGCTACAATGGCAAGAGAAATAGTAGTGGGTACATCTCATGTATATAATTGGGTAAATTTAGGAGCAGGGATAAATCACCCAGAACAAGGTAAGAGATTTGACATATCTCAAGATAACGATAGAGTAACCGGTCTTACAGACTCCAGTATATTTCTATACCCATGGAACGGATACGGCGATGTTAATATTATCAGGCAGTTAATCAATACAGAAAAGCCGGATGCTATTATATTCTTTACAGATCCTAGATACTGGATATGGCTATTTCAAATAGAAAATGAAATAAGAAGAAAAGTACCTATGATTTATTTAAATATATGGGATGAATATCCTGCACCAATTTATAATAAATCCTATTACGAGTCATGTGATGGATTAATGGCTATTTCAAAACAAACACTAAATATAAATAAGATTGTATTAGGTGATAAAGCTAAGGATAAAGTTCTTAGATATGTTCCCCATGGTATTAACCAAGATCATTTCTTTCCTATAACAGAAGATAATCAAGAGCAGTGGTTAAAACTTCAGCAATTTAAAAAGCAAATATTTGGAGAAAAGGAGTACGATTATATAGTTCTGTATAACGCACGGAACATCAGAAGAAAATCAGTGCCAGATTTAATGCTTGCTTATTCTAAATTCTGTGAAAGAATAGGTAAGGAGAAAGCAAGTAAGTGCGCACTACTAATGCATACTCAGCCTATAGATGAAAACGGTACAGATCTATATGCTATTAGAGACCTAACATGTAATCCAGACATATGTAATATTATATTTTCAGTATCTAAGTTAGGAGTTCAAGAGATGAATTTCTTATATAATATTTCAGATGTTAACGCTTTAGTATCTTCTAATGAAGGATGGGGATTATCTCTAACTGAATCAATGATGGCAGGTAAAATGATTATTGCCAATACAACAGGAGGTATGCAAGATCAGATGAGATTTGAAACTCCAGACGGAAATTGGATTGATTTTGATAAAGACTTTCCTAGCAATCATTTAGGAACATATAAAAATCATGGTGAATGGGCGATGCCTGTATATCCATCTAATATTAGTATAGTAGGTTCATTACCAACTCCATATATATTTGATAGCAGAGCCGATATAAGAGATATATCTCAGGCGATAGAGGACGTATACAATATTCCCAAGCAGGAAAGATTAGAAAGAGGATTAAAAGGTAGAGAATGGACTACCTCTGATGAATCAATGATGTCAGCTAAAAATATGTCTAAAAATGTAATTAGTACTGTTAATGAAGTATTAAATAATTGGAAGCCTAGAAAGAGATTTGAACTAATAAAAACAGAAAAAATAAAAATTAAAAAATCACAACATAAATTAATATAATAGTTATGAATAAACCGCTATGTGTAGTTAGCTGTCCCGTAGAGACCTATTCAGGATACGGGGCAAGAGCGAGAGACTTTGTTAAGGCATTGATACTAACCAAACCGGAATGGGATATTAAAATATTATCTCAAAGATGGGGTAATACTAGATACGGATATTTAGAAGATCATAAAGAGCATGATTTACAATCTAGAATAATACTTCAGTTACCTCATCAACCTGATTATTGGTTTCAAATAACAGTACCAAATGAATTTCAGAAAGTAGGTAAAGTATATAATTGCGGAGTTACAGCAGGTATTGAAACAACAGTATGTGACCCTTCCTGGACAGAAGGTGTTAATAGAATGGATTTAACATTAGTATCCTCTGACCACGCTAAAAAAGTATTTACAGATTCTAAATTTCAAGTAAAAGATAATACAGGAAATGTAACAGGAGTAATAGAGTTGAATAAACCTGTTGAGGTATTATTTGAAGGAGTTGATCTAAATAAATACTTTTTTATTCCTGAAGATAAATACCCGTTAAATGATTTTACAGAAGAGCTAAACCAAATACCAGATAATTTCTGCTTTTTATTTGTAGGACATTGGTTACAGGGAGTATTGGGCGAAGATAGAAAAAATGTAGGATTGCTAATTAAATCATTCCTTCATGCATATAAAAATAAACCAAGCAAACCAGCATTAATATTAAAAATATCCTCAGCTACTAGCTGTGTAATGGATAGAGATGAAATGCTAAATAAAATAGATGCTATAAAACAAACAATAGGGTCTGATAACTTACCTAATATATACTTATTGCATGGAGATTTAGATGATGCAGATATAAACTTATTATATAATAATCCTAAAGTAAAAGCAATGGTTAGTCTAACTAAGGGAGAAGGATTTGGTAGACCATTATTAGAATTTACAATATCTAAAAAACTGGTAGTTGCTACTGACTGGTCAGGTCATAAAGACTTTCTTAATAGTAAATTTAGTTATTTAATATCTGGTGAAATTAAACAAATAGACTTATCAGCAGTAGTAGATAAAATGATATTAAAAGAGGCTGGGTGGTTTAGTCCTAATGAAGGAGATATTGGCAAAATGTGGATTGATGTATATAGTAATTATAAAAAATATATAGATGCAGGAAAGAGACAAGGGCATTTATCTAAAACAGAATTTAGTTATGATAAAATGGCAGAAAAATTAAAAAGTATAATTGATACCAAATTCGATAAACCTAAAGTATTACAGCTACCAACCCTTAAAAAATTAGAATTACCAAAAATAAATAAAATATGACAGAAGACTTAATAATATGTCCTTTATGCCAATCTGATGCATGTTATAAAACAGCTATAAATGAAAACCATTATAGCTATATGTGCTTAGGAGGAGGACATCATACAAACGACCTAATGAAGGTAGGAGAATTTGATTTTGAACAATATGAATCAACATTGCCTGAATTATATAAAGACTTAGTAGTTGTAGATTCTGAACAAAGAGCATGGTATCCAGTAGTTATCAACAATCTTGAAAAAGGTACAGTATTTATCAGCGGTAACTCTGTTAATAACTGGCAATGGACTGCTATTAAAACAAGAATTATTACCGAGGAAGAAGCTAAATCATTATCAAATAAAGATATAAAATATAAATCGGACGCTAAATCAATAAGATATTTTGAAAAAGATTTTATTGAAGCATCAGATTATATTGGCATTTTTGAATAAAAGTTACTATATTATAATATGATAAAAATTAGTTACGCCATTACAATAAGCTCAGAGATAGACGAACCTGTTGATTTAATATATTTCATACATAAACATAAACATCCTCAAGACGAGATAATAGTATTGCTAGATAAACCTAAAGTTCATCACTGGGTGTTAGATAAACTATATAGCTTTTCATCTTCAAATTGGATAACATTAAAGGAATCAGCATTTCAAAACGATTTCTCTAAATGGAAAAACGAACTAAACAGCATGTGCTCAGGTGATTATATTTTTAATATAGATGCAGATGAAATACCTACTGTAGAGTTAATAAATAATATTCATGAGCTTGTTGAATTAAATCCTACAGCAAAAGTATATGCTATTCCTAGAGTTAATATAGTAGAAGGAATCATTGAGGAGGATATTAAAAAGTGGGGATGGAGAGTCGATGCCAATCAAAGAATTAACTGGCCCGATTACCAATCAAGATTATATAAAAACGATATCGGGATATATTGGGAAGGTAAAGTTCATGAGCGAATTAATATATGGCAGGATTCCTGGCCGCTACCTGCTGATAATGAAGAATGGGCATTAATACATAACAAACATATAGACCGTCAAAGAAAGCAAAATGATTTTTATAACAACATTTAACAAAAATATATACGATATATGCGGTCAGAATCTAATACAATCATTTATAGATACTGAAAACAATATCGATCATAAATTAGTTATATTTTTTGAAGATGATAATACTGCAATAGGATATCTCCCTGAATGGCTAAATAAATGGGCAGAGGAGGATAATATTATTTTTATTAATGTTATGGTAGATCCTATAGTAACCGAAGTAGATAATAATCTATCATCTAAAATAGTACATACTGATGAATATTCCAGTCCAAGAAGTGTTAAATGGTTCAGACCAGTAGTCGCAATAAAACAAACAGGTGAATTAACTAATAATTCTTTTTGCTCAATAGACGCTGATTGTTTATTTATTTCTAAGGTAGAAGAATCTTTTTTTAATGAAATGAAAAAATATAACATATCATTTCTAGGAAGAGAAAACTTTAAAATAATGAGACATGGGGCATATAATTCACAAGGAGAATATATTCAAACTAATACTGTTCCTGCAACTAAAAAGGATACTCATACAGAAACAGGATTCATATTATTTAATATGGAGATAGAAGGAACTAAAAAATTTATTGATAGAAATTTTGAATATTGGACAAAAGGTGATATACTATATTTAGAATATAAAACTGACTGTCACACCTTTGACGCTACTAGAAAAGAGCTACCTGATTTAAAATATAATAATTTATGTAACCTAATGGGAGATACATCGCCTGTGGGGAGTAGAGTTATTGAAGAATCTGTTTTAGGATCATTTTTAATACATCATAAAGGAACAATAGGTCCAATTCTATACAAAAAAAGATTATTATGATACCAATATCAAAGCCTCACTTATATAAAGAAGATAAGCAATATGCAATCAAAGCAATTAGAGATGAGTATATTGGTCAAGGAGAATACATAAAGCAATTTGAAGAAAAGTTTTCTAATTATTGCGGAAGATCATACGGAGTAACGTGCTCTAACGGAACAGCTGCTCTATACCTAGCAATTAAAGCATTAGATTTACCAAAAGGATCAGAAGTAATTATTCCATCGATGACAATCGTATCATGCCTTACTGCTGTTCTAGAAAATGATCTTAAACCCGTATTTTGTGATGTCGATATTATTACCTGGAATATAGATTTTAAATCAGTATACAATAAAATAAATAATAACACATCTGCAATTATAGTAGTTGATACATATGGATTGATAGTAAGTGTTGATGATATACTTTTAATAAAATCACAATATCCAAATATAAAAATAATAGAAGATGCCTCAGAGGCTCATGGAGCCAGCTATTGGGATTACAAAGCAGGATCGTTAGGAGATATTTCTACATTTTCTTTTTACTCTAATAAAATAATTACAACAGGCGAAGGTGGAATGATATTAACTGATGATATTAAGACATACGAAAGATTACTATCACTCCGCAATCTTAATTTTATCGAAAGAAATAAATATATTCATTCAGAACCAGGTTGGAACTTTAGATTAAATAACGTATCTTGTGGTATAGGATTAGGTCAGTTACATAATATAAATCAAACAATTAATCAAAGGATTAGAATAGCTAATAGGTATAATCGGAACTTAAGTAAATGTTCATCTATACAACTACCGTTTGAAAGTTTTTCTCATGTAAATGTATACTGGTACTATTCTATAGTTATAAAGAAGAATTATAATAAAGTATTAGAAGCATTAAAAGATAATAATATCGATTACAGACATTTCTTTTACCCACTACATAAACAGCCTTTTATTAATTCAGAAGAAAGTTTACCTGTATCAGAATATTTGTTTGATAATGGATTAATTTTACCTACATTTACAAAGCTAAAAAATAGTGAAATAGATTTTATAAGTAAAGTAATATTAAAAGCAATCGAATGAAATTAAATCTAGCAAGCGGTCAAATGTATCTGGAAGGATATATTAATATCGACAATATGTCAATGTATAATGGAAGCATGAAGGTTGATAAGCAGGCTGACATATTTACATTAGAGTGGGAAGATAATACTGTTGATGAAATAATATTATCACATTTTGCGATGTATATTGAATTAAATCAAATGAATCAACTATTAAAAAAATGGTATGGGTGGCTAAAAGATGGAGGTAAAATAATAATAGAAACAGGAGATATTAAAGCTATATCAAAATATATTTTAGAAACTGATGATCCAGACTTAATAAACGGATCGAATGGAGTAATGCAGCTATTCGGATGGGAGTCGACTAAGGGTCATAAATGGACTTGGTGTGAACAGACATTAGGTATGTCATTATTTCAGGCAGGGTTTAGAGATATTCAAACAGGAAGAGGTCATTTTCATAATAATCCAATAAGAGATTTTTTAATAATAGGAATAAAATAAATAATATGAGACAAATAGTAAATCAAAACGTATGCGTTATCGGAGGTGCCGGATTTTTAGGCTCGCACCTTGTAGATTATCTAGTAGAAGAAAGAGGATGTACCGTCCTAGTATTAGATAATTTAATTACAGGAGTAGTATCCTATGTTAACCCTAAAGCTAAATTTGAATGGTTTGATATTAGAGGAGATGAGAATGAGTTAGCTAAAATTTTTAAAAAGAATAATATTAAATATGTATTTAACTATGCTGCTGAGCCATATATCCCTGAATGTTTTGAACGCCCTATGCACTTTTTTGACATTAACGCTACATCAGTATTAAGAGTATTAAATGCATGTCAACAAGCTGATGTAGAGGCAATACTTCAAGTATCAAGTGCTGAAATATATGGTAATATGGTAGGTAAGATTAAAGAAAGTGATCCGGTAGAACCACATTCAACATACGGTGTATCTAAAGCAGCAGCAGATGGATTAGTTCAAGTAAGATGGAAGGAAGCCAAAGTACCTGCAATTGCTATGCGTCAATTTAATTGCGTAGGTGAAAGAGAAACTCATGAGTACGTTATACCAGAAATTATTTCTCAATTAGCACTATCAAATAATGTAAAGCTAGGTAATAACTCTTTCCGAGATTTCCAATATGCAGGCGATGCCGTAAGAATGGCAGTAGAGCTATTAGAGAAGGGAGAGTTTGGAGAAGTATATAATATGGGAAGTGAAGGTGGAATTAAAATTTATGAATTAGCTGAATTAATAGGTAAGTTAATCGGCCACTCTTCAATTAATATATCCGTTGATCAGGCTAGAGTACGCCCTTGGGAGATATGGCATCTACAATCAGACAATACTAAACTATATTCTGTAATCGATAAAAGACCAGAAGTAGAATTAGAAGAAGCGCTAAATAAAACAATTACTTTTTACTTTAAAAACGGTAATAAATGGGACTGGAAAAAATAAATACAATTCATCCTACATCAATAATTGGACCTGATGTTAAATTAGGAACCGGTAATTATATAGGACCGTATTGTATTATAGTCGGAGATACAATAATCGGAGATAATAATAGATTTGAAGCATATTGCTCAATAGGCAGTCCCAGTGAAACGGTAGGATACTTTGACAGATATGACGGTAAAACTATAATCGGAAATAATAATATATTTAGAGAATATACATCAGTTCACCAAGGATCAACAAAGCAAACTATTATTGGAAATAAAGTTATTATGCTGAGAGGTAGTCATATTAGTCATGATTGCGTTATAGAAGATAAAGTATTGTTAGCATGCAATTCACTGCTAGGAGGATATACATATGTAATGGAAGGATGTAACTTAGGTCTAGGAACCACAACTCATCAGTTTAGTAAGATAGGAGCTTATTGCATGTTAGGAATGGGGACAATAGTTACAAAAACAACTAATATATTACCTGGCGGAGTGTATATAGGTTCTCCTGCTAGGAGAATAAAACAAAATGCAGTTAGCTTTACTAAAAATAAAATAACAGATACTATGCTGGAAGAGCTTATTAAAAAGTATAATAGCATTATAATAGAAAGATAATGAAAATAAGTTATATCCAAGGTCACGATACATCAAGTACAGAAACTAGAATTACTTTTAACTTAATAGCTAAATTTATAGAAAAAGGAATTACTATATTAATAAATGACTGTGATGATAGCTGCGACTTTATACTATGTATGAACGGGCTAAGTCAGAATAGCAGGTTTAAAAGCATATCAGAAAGATATCCAAATATTAAATCAATAATGTATGTGTGGGATTTATACCCCTGGACCAAGTATGCCAGAGGCTTTGAATCAGTAAATAATTATACAGAAATATGGACTCCTTCGAATGAAGTTATATTAAGATTAAAAGAAATATATAATGTTGATACTAATAAATGTAGAGTTATAAGAGCATATATTAATTTCTTTGAAGATATAGATAATAAATTAGACAATAAAGGATATGCTTATCATTTTGCAAGACCATATATAGATCCCAATTTAGGATTTTGTGAACGGGCTTCAGAGATAACTAATATACCATTAGTTAAAAGTACTCATGACTTCTCTCCTGAAAAATATAAAACAACAATATTACAATGCTCATTTCTCGTAACAGACTATATGGAAGCATCAACTGGAGGATTAACATTATTAGAAGGATACTACCATGGAAAAGACATACTAATATCAGATTCTATATATCAAGGAGCTAAAGATTATTTTGGTGAACGAGCCTTTTATTTTAAAGATGGTGATATAGATGATTACATTAAGAACTTTAAAATGTTACAAGAAAAATCATATAATTATTTATTAAGTGAATATGAGCTAAAAGAAAGAAAAACATATTGTAATACAAATTTTAGTACTGATAGCATATCAGATAATATATTATCAAGACTACATAATTTGAAATATAATGTTAACTAGTTATGAATAAAATATATTATATAAATGATCTAGGATATGTAAACGGGTATCACAATTTTGATAATCATAGATTACCTCAAGCCTATATGGATATTTTTCCTTGGTATTCTATTAGATGGGATTCTGTATATCAAGAAATAAAAGGAGATAATAACATTATTATAATACAAACTCCTACTAATAATGAGCTTAAATGCTTACAAATAATAAATAAGTTAACTAATAATAATAAAGTATTTATAAATCAAGAGAGTAGTATCTTTGATTGGTTTGATTGGCCAGCAGAAGAACAACAGCTATATATCAAAATATTATCTAAAGCAAAAGCATTTTTATATCATAGCGAACACGATAAAAATGTAATGAAAATTTTTATAGATAACTTTATTAAATACCCTGGATGCATTAATTTCTCTGTGTCTGCCGGTAGATCTTTTGATCAAGGTGAATATGTACTTATACCTAATCCGATAAAGAGATATCAAAGAGGAATGATTACCCATAAGATTGTTAGTGATACTATTCCTGATATTAAAACCTATTCAATGCAATATCTTTATCCGGAACAAAAATATAATCTAGCCTTTCCTGATAAGTATGAAATAGGAAATATAGAGATATTACCTCGAATGATATTTGATGAATGGATTGGAGTAATAAGCGGATCTAAATTCGGAGTAGATATTCATAGAGAGTTCTCTGGAGGTAACGTATCATTAGAGTTCGGAGCATTAGGAGTACCTTTGATAGGAAACATACTACTTGATACTCAAAGAGATATATTTCCAGATATATCTTTTGAATATAAAGATTATGATAATATCAAAAAAAGTATTATATTATTATGTAATGATAAAGACTTTTATGAAGAAATATCAGCTAAAGCTTTAAAAAATACTCAGGAGATATATAATAGTACTAAAATAGTAGAAGACTTTAAGAAAGAGTTTATAAAATTTATATAATATGGATAATAGAGAAGGTATAGATATGGTAGTATTTAGGACTAAAGGTGAAAAATCATGTGAAGTTCTTTCAGCCGGAATATTATCCCCTAACGAATGGTCAACAGATGAGTCTATACAAAGAGTATACGAGCAGTCATGGGATGAAAGATATAATTTTGAATCAAATATTACTAATAATATTATAACAACATATAATTATAATAAAATACTAGAGCTTAGATCCGGTCCAGGAATATTATGTAATAAATTATTAAAAATAAATCCAAAATTAGAATATCATTTAGTTGATATTGAAGCAGCTAATCAAGTCAATATAAAAGATAGTATTGGTGGAACTTTCCATGTTCAAGATCTTAACAATGATTTAGATACAAGTGCACTACCTAAAGATATAGATTTATTTATAGCTAATGATTTTCTAGAACATATACAAAGTCCTGCTAATATATTATTAAAAGCTAAATCCATTCTTAAACCAAATGGAAGAGCACTTATATCAGTTCCTAATTGGCGAATGGGTCATGCCTGGATATATAGAGGATTATTTGATTGGGATAACTTTATTCATTTTATGTGGCAGCATGGATTTATAATTGAAAGCTATCAAGACTCACCTCTAAAAACACCATATATGCCAAAACTACAATCAGAATCAACGATGCCAGACGAAATGATACAGAGCTGGAATTTTTATATGCTATTTAGGAGAAACGATAATCAATAAATGAATATTTTAGTTACAGGAGGAGCAGGCTTTATAGGAACTAATCTGATAAAGAAATTAATATCATCGGGTAATAAAGTAGTATCTGTTGATAATTACTCTACAGGAAAAAGATCTAATGAGCAGGAAGGAGCCCTATACTTTGATTTAGATATTAAAGATATAGACAAATTACCTAATGAGTTTAAATTTGATGCTTTATATCATTTAGCTGCTAAAGCTAGAATACAACCTTCATTCTTAGATCCGTTTGATTACTTTACCGTAAATGCAGCTAGTACTTTCAAGGTAGTAATGTTCTGTGCTAAGAATGAAATACCCTTAATATTTGCCGGCTCATCTTCACATCACTCAGGTAAATTTAAGAATCCATATACCTTCTCCAAAGATATTGGAGAGGATATTATAAAGCTTTATGGCGATCATTTTAAGCTAAAGTATTCAATAGCAAGGTTTTACAACGTATACGGACCATACCAGTTAACTGAAGGAGGGTATACAACTCTGATAGGCAGATGGATGAATGAGATAGAAAAAGGGACGAATATTACTATTTATGGTGACGGCACCAAGCGAAGAGATTTTACTCACGTAGATAATATCGTAGATGCTTTAATAAAAATTGCAGAGAAGCAAGCATGGTTTTGTACCTTTGAATTAGGAAGAGGAGAAAACTATTCCGTAAATGAAGTAAAAGATATGTTTAGAGTCACTAATCCAGTTTATATAGCAGATAAGCCCGGAGAAGCTCAATTTACATTATCAGATAATGCTTTAGCAAAAGAGGTTCTAGAATGGAACCCAAATATTAACTTAGAAGATTACATTAACAACTGGATAGATGAAAAAAATAACATTCGTATTACCGAGCAGAAATAACCTAGAGTTTTTAAAGTTAGCATATGCTAATTTAAAAAAATTATCTAGCGGGTATCATGATATATTAATATTAGATGATGCTAGTGAAGATGGCACAAATGAATGGTTAAAATCATTACAGGATGATAACCTAATAGTATATAGCAATCCTGGCCCAGAAAGAATAGGTATAGTAGGAATGTTTGATAAAGGAATTGAATCAGCAAAGACAGATATTATAATGGCATTTCATGCCGATATGGTTCCTTCCCCTAATCTAGATTTAAATATACTAAAACACTTAAAACCCCTTACTGTAGTATCAGCTACAAGAGTTGAACCACCACTTCACCCAGCAGGTCCTGAAAAAATAACTATTGATTTTGGAGATGAGGCGGATAAGTTTAGAGAAAAAGATTGGAATGAATGGGCATTAGAAAATGAAAGAATAAATAAAGATAAGATTACAGAAGGAATATTTGCTCCATGGTGCATGTACAAGGAAGACTTTATTGCAGTAGGAGGTCATGATCCATTATTTGCCCCTCAATCTAAAGAAGATTCAGATTTATTTAATAGATTTATATTAAATGGATATAATGTTATTCAATCATGGGATGCTTTAGTATATCATTTTACATCAAGAGGAAGTAGATTTAATAAACATGCAGGAGGCGGAGCAGGAATTAATAGTCCGGAGTGGATAAATACAAATAATAAAAACCTAAAGAACTTTATTAGAAAATGGGGTAGTTTTGTTAAGCATGATTCTATGATGAAGCCTATTATTACTCCTAGATTTGACATAGGGCTTAGGGTTAGAAATATTGATATCCAGAAACTAGCAATACTAGAACCTTTATGTAATAATATTGGAATTGAAAACAGATTTGAGATTGAAAAGGAGTACATTAAAATAGAACAACCGCATACTTCATTTAATTTATCAAATAAAATTAACGATTATGAGTATAGTGGCTTTAGACCTTTAAAGAACGATATCATAATAGAGTTCGATGTTAGTAGAATGAATGAACAATCATTTAATATGTTATTACAGTTACCAGACATTATAAATCAATCCGGATCAATAGGTGAGTTTGAATTAGATATATTCAAAGTTATTATTAAAAATATGGATAGATATGAAAACACTCTCATTAAAGTAAACAAATAGATATTTATTTAAAAAGTAATTATGTCCAATAAACTTAACGAAGCAAGTATAGTACCTAAACCCGTATATAAAGTTACTTTAGAAGGTCAAGAATTTAATGTATTATTTGACACAAATATATCTGATACTAAAAGAGGGTTAAAAATTAGATTTATACCTGCTGACCAGCAAGTTGATATAAGAGAATTAAGCAATATTGCTAATAAAATTGCAGTTATTCTACAAAAGAAATTTGCTAATACTGGTATTCAAATAGATAGAGATCTTCAGCCCAGAAACCCACTAATAATTGGATTTACAGTCCCATTAATATCTATATCTGACTTTATAATGAATAAAGTTGTTAGAGGAAAATAATATTAACATGATAGGGTTATGGAAAGAAAAACAAATAAGAGAAAACAAATACCCTCTTTGCATGTATTTCCGCTAAATGTGGATACATCCGATTATATATTAGGTTCGGATGAAATAAAAAATTACATTTATAAAAATACATATGAATGCTTAATAGATGCTTCTTTAAAAAGAAAAAAGTCAGCACAAATATTTAGATTAAATAATACTGAGTTTTATCTAGAAATACCTGAGAATCAATGGGTTGAGGCAATTAATAGCTGCATTTATTATTTTGAAAAAGAGCAAGAGTTTGAAAAATGCGATATTCTTAGTAAATTAAGGTATAGTATACTTAGTAAATAGTTATATGAGCCAAGATTTTAACCCAATAAAGATAGCTATAGATCAGATACTGAATGTTGATGCATCTATAAAAAGAAGAAAATATACTAAGCAACAGCAATCTAAAGAAACATTTATTAATACAATTACTTTATTAGAACAAGTGATTAATAGATCTGAAATATTGTTTGCAGACCTTAGTATCGATTATTCATCATACGATGAATCGTTCTTTCAAATAATAGATAAACTAATGTCTTTATATTTAGGAGAAAAAGCATATCTAATTGTTTCATTTTATTTATGGGAAAGAATAAATCCAGATGGAACTCAAAATATTATGAATGATTCAAAAGGTAATGTAATTCCTTTAGATACCCCACACGACCTATGGTCAGTAATTATAAAACTAAACCCCATCTTAGAGAAATAAAAATGTCCGGCAGACCTGCAGTTATGCTAACCGAGCAGCAAATACGAGGAGCAATGAAAAGTACTCTGAGTAATAAAGCTGCTGCTAGATACTTAAATGTATCATACCCTACTTATAAGATGTACTCTAAAATGTATATTGATAAAGAAACTAATAAGTCTTTATTTGAATTACATCTTAATCCATCTGGAAGAGGAATTATTAAAATAACAGAAGCAGGGAGTAGAGAGCCAAGGTTACAAGATCTGTTAAATAAAGGAATGTCTATTGAATCTTACAGCGTAGATAAATTAAAAAATAGATTATTACATGAAGGATTATTAAAGCATGAATGCAACAAATGCTCCTTCTCTGAAAAAAGAGTCATTGATCTTAAAGTTCCATTATTAATTAACTTTAAAAATAATAATAAATCTGACTGGACAATTATTAATTTAGAAATGTTATGTTATAACTGTTACTTCCTTTATGTTGATGACATATTTAATAAAAAACAGCTTAAACATATTGAAGATTATTCAGCACCAGTAGCAGAAGACTCTAAAGTTGATTGGGAATTAGATGAATTTTATTCAAAACACTTTCAAGAATTAGGATTAACTGATTCACCAAACGATGATGGAAGTGAATATATATCCAGATTATGATAGATATAAATGATACAGAAAAAGTTTTAGTTGAACTGATTATTAAAAAATATGTACCTAATAAGATTCATTCAATTCTTCATATTAATCCATATGATGAAATGAAACAATTAGTATTTATTTTAATTAAGGAAAACATACTGTCATTAGATACAAAATCTATAACAATAGTATGTAAAGAATGGAAAACATTATTATATAAAAAATATTCATTATTTAATTAAATAAAAGTTGTATCTATAAATTATTTACCATATATTTAAGTATGAAAACATTAAATTATTTTACATCACCAACCTGCGGTCCATGCAAAATGTTCAAACCTATTGTCGATAATATAACATCCGAAATGGGAGTTCCTACAAATTATATTGATATATCATTAAGTATGGAGCTAGCTAATAAGCTCGATGTACGAGCAGTTCCTACTATTATGCTTATGAAAGACGGTCAGTTAATTAAAAGATATACTGGTATAATGAATAAAGATCAATTTAAACAATTTTTAAGCTGAGAATAAATTATAAAATTAAATAAAAATGGTTATGAAAAAATTAAAAATTAAAGCAATAAGGTTATGGAGAAACTTCTATAATTTAAATGATACTAATACAACTGATTCACATAATACAGCAGCTTGTATTTTTAGAAAGGCACTTAGAGATCGTAGTGTAGAATTAGTTATAATGCCTATTTTAAATAAAAGAATAATTAAAATAGAGAAAAAAGGGTTATTTATTGTACTCCAACACTCATTACTTGAAATAACAAATCATAAATACAGTTATCATTTAGAGATAAGCTATAATATGTATATTAAATTAAGCAGGATATTTGATCAAAAATTAGAATATAATTATAAAATAGAAGAAGAAATGATCAATGAGCAATTAAATGGAGGTTTGAAAAAAGTATTAGATCTATTTAATAAATAATTTAAAATAAAAATTATGGCTGTAAAAAATTATAAAGCTAAAATTGAAATATTAAATAATATTTTAATAAACCTTAATAATCTTCAAAACGACTCAAGTAATTCATTTCTAGAACTAGAGTGCTCTTCATCAGAAGAATCTGATTTTAATATACTAATCGATGCACCTATATGTGATCTAATAAGTAGTGTTGAGCAATTCATCGAGAACATTGAAGAAGATGTATATGATAATGAAATTAAAGAATCATTTGATGATTTTGAATACGAAGGTAATTAAAAAAAACTTTAAAAGTAAATTAAAGAGCAGTTGTAAGACTGCTTTTTTTTTTATATCTTTAGTTATAGTAATTAAACAACTAAACGATATGAAAACAAGACAATTTACTTACAAACAAAGAGCTTATTTAAGCGAAGAAGAATTTAATAATTATAAAAATAAGTATATTGAAAAATTAAATAAAAGAAAGAAAGTAGTTAAAGCGGAGGACAAAACTTTAGGAGATTATATTAAAGAACCCTTTAACTATAGTTCTAGATTTGATTTAGATAATCAAGAAGATTTTATAATTGAAATTACTAATCCCGAACATATGATCGGAACTTTATTTACTTACGAAGATAATAGTCAAAAATTTGCTTTCTATACTGCATGGGGTCCTGAAACTACTCTTTCAGGAAAAAATAAAGGTTTAACGCTAAAATATTATCAGAGTAACAGTATTACTGATAAAAATATTAGAAATGTTTTAGTCAATGGCTGGATACTAGGTGAAATATATAATATTATTAAACTTCAAAAATATATTGATAAAACAGAACCAGATATGGATATGTTTTTAGTAAATCATTATAAACTTATAAAAAGTACCCTATTATAGGGTATTTATTTTTAAAATACTATGATAATAATAATGCAAAATACATTAGAGTATATGATAAGATTATCAAAGACTCCAAGTAATGATTTAGTAAATAGTAATAATATTACTGAATTATGGCCTTACGTTAAACCAGACAATACTAGAGAAACTATAGAGGGAATCAGATATATAAAGTTAGAGCTATGAGTAAATTAATACTAGGAATATTACTAGGATCGATAGCTCAGGTCATAACATTCTTTCAATTTCAAGGACAATTCAAGATAGAATGGATGAAGAACAATCCATTTATTGTATCATTTTTAGGAGTACCAACCGCATATCTATTACTACTATCAGTAAAACATATTGTATTATATTACGATGGACAATTATGGCCTAGTAGATTAATAGGATTTGGGATAGGGATGGTTGTATTCATTGTAATGTCTAAATTATGGTTCAACGAAGATCTATCAGCTAAAACATTAGTATGTTTAGTATTAGCAACAATAATAATACTAATTCAAATATTTTGGAAATAATAAATTTAAGCGAGTTAAAAATTGGAGTAGAAGCTGAAATTATTGAATGTACTGACCAATATCTACGAACTAAATTATATGAAATGGGACTAGTTCCAGGAGAGATTATAACTATAGAAAAAACTGCACCATTAGGAGATCCGATCCAAATTAATCACATTAATAATATTGTAATTATAAGAAAAAAAGACCTTAATAATATACTAGTTAAAAAAGTATAATCATTATAGTATAATATTATTATTGGTTTAATATTATAATTCTATAATTCTTTATGGATATGTATACTAGATCACCAATAAAAATCCTCTGATAAAGATTAGTGAAAGAGATGACAAGGGGTATGTATGATGATAAAAAAATGTATAACAGTATTACTAATCTGTCTTACACCTAGTCTAGGATTAGGTCAAGACCAAAAAACCTCTCAGGTTTTAAATCAAGAACAACAAACCAAAATAGATTACTTTAATAATGCAATAGGAATAGGCTTAGACTATAGTCCTATATCGCTAAAACTATATCTATTTATTTTTGATTGGATCGGAAAACCATATCGATTTGGAGGAGAATCCAAAAAAGGAATAGACTGCTCAGCTTTAGCAAGAGAGCTATACAATAAAGTATTCCAGGCACATATCCCCAGAAGCTCTAATCAACAATACTCCTATGTAAATGTAATTCATAAAAATGAAATACAAACAGGAGACTTAATATTCTTTAAAATTAAAAGTAAAAGCATTACACATGTTGGTGTGTATATAGGTGATAGCAAATTCATTCAGGCAAGTAATGAAGGAGTTAATATTGCATCACTACATGATTACTATTGGAACAAATATTATTTTAGAGCTGGAAGATTAAATAAAATGTAAATATAGTTGTTTATATAAAATATTATCACCATATTTAGTTATGAAAAAAATAATACTATCGCTTTTACTAATAGGAGGAATCTTAACTGATCTAAGATCAGGAGTTGTTAATAACTACAACGATAAGTATAGCTATAAGATAAATCATAGCAGATTATATGCTAAACTAATAGAGCATGGAGTAAGGTATCCAGATATAGCATTTGCACAGGCATTATTAGAAAGTGGTTATTTTAAATCACCATTATTTAATAGAGCAAATAATTTATTCGGCATGCAAATGCCTACAAAAAGACCTACTACAGCTACAGGAATCACGAACGGGTACTCTAAATATCAGACATGGAGTCATAGCGTATTAGATTATAAATTACTACAAGAAGCTCTGTTTAAAAGAAAAGGAGAGATGAGTAGACACGAGTATCTAAAGTATATTGATAGATGGTACTCTAAGGACGGTAAGTACATAATTAAAATTAAAAGCATTATTAAAAAGCATTCATACATATTTGTAAATCATAAATCACATATCTAAATATAATTAATTATGAACACATCAATTATACAATTAATAATTCAACAAATAGGGTATATTTTATTTACTATTTCATTAGTATTATTTTATGGATCACTAGTATATTTAATATTTAAGAATAAAATATTTAAGAAATAATATGAAAAATAAAAAAGATGAACTAATTGCATTAGCATTACTTATTATTACTATGTTAATAGTAATTTGGATGTAATAGATAAAATAAAGGTTATGAAAATTACATTAAATAGAGGTCAAAAATTATGGTTCACCAGCGATACTCACTACAACCATTCAAATATATGTTCATCAACAACAAATTGGACAGACCCAGTAACTTGTAGAGAATTCAAATCATTAGAAAAAATGAACGCACACCTTGTTGGCAACATCAACGAAAAGGTAGGACAGGATGATATTCTATTTCATTTAGGTGATTGGAGTTTTGGAGGATTTGAATATATTAAATTATTTAGAGATCAAATCGTATGTAAGAATATCCACATCATTACAGGTAATCATGATCATCATATTGAGAGAAATAAAGATAATATTCAA
>Ga0181348_1000303_pt1 | contig 20649 bp, 19 predicted proteins | sample Su13VDMM110DN_FD_130092 | JGI IMG/M metagenome (GOLD analysis project Ga0181348, IMG submission 130092) | Freshwater viral communities from Lake Michigan, USA - Su13.VD.MM110.D.N | ecosystem: Environmental > Aquatic > Freshwater > Lake | place: USA: Michigan | collected 2013-07-16
CAATATATTTACAACCAACAAAAACGGCTGAATACATCTTATTAGATTTTAATATATTACCTACAGGAACAACTTTTGGACAATAAAAGTATAAAATAAAAACAATATGAAAATAAAAGTAAATATGACTAGAGGACTTCTTGAATCAATCACTAAAGAAGTAATATCAGAAGCCAGGGCTAAAGCAAGTATTCGTAAAAAAGCAGATCATAAAAAAGCAGATCATAAAAAAGAATTAAAAGAAATAGAAATGCTTAATGAAACTCCACTTATGGATTTTTTTAATGCAGTAAAAGATCTAGACCCCGCAGCATTAACCGCATTAGGTATTAGTTCATTACCAATAGGAGCAGCAATAAAAGTAATAAAAGATTATATACAAGATCCAAGAAAAGCTATGGAGAAGTTACAGGATATGGGTGATACTATATCTAAAAACAGATAATCAAAAAGGTTGCAAATATAAAAATATAGATATTTATAATAAAATAGAATAAAATGGCAGTATTAGATCCAAACGAAATATTCTTCACAGCCTTTGAACCAAAAGTTCAGAATAGATTTATAATGTATATTGATGGAATACCGTCATATCTTATAAAAAAAGCAGCTTCACCTCAAATATCATTTACAGATATTAAACTAGATCACATTAACGTATATCGTAAACTAAAAGGTAAAGCAGAATGGGCCGATATGTCACTACAATTATACGATCCAGTAACTCCTTCAGGAGCACAGGCATTAATGGAATGGGTTCGTCTAGGTCATGAATCAGTAACTGGCAGAAACGGATACTCTGATTTCTACAAAAAAGACTTAACATTAAATACTTTAGGACCAGTAGGTGATATCGTAGGAGAGTGGATCATTAAAGGTGCTTACGTAAAATCAGCTAATTTCGGAGAATATGACTGGTCATCAGATGCATACATAAGTATTGATCTAACAATTGCAATGGATTTTTGCATTTTGAATTTCTAAAGCATACATTTATTATTTAAATTATAAATCTACATTAGAATCCCTGGCTCTGCCAAGGGATTTTTTGTTTTATATAATCTTATATTAATATAATATATAATGCGTTAGATAAAGGGAAAATAAAGTTGCTTTATTGTAAAAAATACATTAACTTAGATATTTATATAAAAATATATTAGCGTTATGAATCAAGAGAACAATATTAAATTTAACTTTCCTACTGAGACAGTAGAATTACCATCCAAAGGATTACTATATTCACTAGATAATCCGCTTTCATCCGGAGAAATTGAGATGAAATACATGACAGCAAGAGAAGAAGATATTTTAACAAATATTAATTTTCTTAAACAAGGAATAGCTATAGATAAAGTATTGCAGGCATTAATTAAATCTCCAATTAATTATGAAGATTTATTATTATGCGATAAAAATGCAATTTTAATATCTGCTAGAATACTAGCCTACGGTAAGGACTATTCATTTATGTATAGAAACCCGAACACCGATCAGGAAGAAAAGGTTACTATTGATTTAAGTAAATTTGAAAATAAGGAAGTAGATTACTCCTTATTTAATAATAAGAATGAATTTACATTTACTTTACCCCGCTCTAAAAACGAAATTACGTTTAAACTACTTACTCATGCAGACACAAAGAAAATTGATGCAGAGATCAAAGGTATGAAAAAAGTAGGTAATGCTGGAGAACTAACCACTAAATTAAAGCATCAAATATTAGCTGTTAACGGAGATTACGAAGTAAAAGTTATTAGAGAATTTGTAGATAATTATTTCCTATCCATAGATACGGATGCTTTCAGGCAGCACATAAATCAGATTACACCAGATCTAGATCTTAAGATCAGCTTTACTTTAAATGATGGTACAGAAGTAAAGGACATATCAATGCCATTTGAGCTGGACTTCTTTTTTCCAGGGAGCCGGTTATAGATCGGCATTTATGGAAGAGGTTCACAACCTGGCTTTTCACGGCCAGGGCGGGTTCACTATATCTGAAGTATGGGAGCTACCTGTTCCTCATAGAAGATATCATATTAAAATGATAGTTAAATATCGCGAACAGCAACAAGCGGATATTGATGAAATGAAAGGCAAAGTACCTATGGATAAAAAACAGGTACATCAACCTCCTGTTCCTAAAAAGCCTACATATACTACTAATATAAAATCACAGTAATTGATATTTATATAATATAAATTAGTATATGGCTGATAATAACAAAAATATTGATAATAAATCTAATATCGATTCGATAAAGGAACTTTCTAAAGTTTTTAAGAATGCTTTAAAAATTCAAGGGGATTATGATAATTTAGTCTCTGACTCTATTAGCAATCTAAAAAATCTTAGTAGAGAATTACAAAAACAAGCTCAATATATTGAAGATATTGCATCTGGTGAACTAAAACGTGATAAGATTTTAGAAAAGATGCAAAAAGCAAAACAAAAAGAAAGAATAGCTCAAAGAGAATTAAACAAGCTATCTAAATCTCTTAATGATCAGCAAATTGCTAACGCCACTGACTTAATAAAGAATATAGATAAAAGAAAACAATTAGAACTAGAATACATCTCTTTACAAAGATCAGGTAATCAAGATGCTGCAGACACAGCTAGGATAGAACAAATGTACCTTGATGATATAATAGAACAACAAGAGCAAACCTTAACAGCTTCAGAGTTAGAATATGCTGCAGCAATAAAAGTAAAACAAGCTCGATCTGATTCGGTTAAAGAATTATTAAAACAAGAAGGTATTATAGGTAAGATACAAAGAAAACTTGCATTTATAGGTACAATATCAAATTATATAAAAAAGAATTTTAGCTCTTTTGAAGGATTTACAAATCTAGTAAGTACAATTCCGATAATTGGAGGAGTTTTATCTGGAATACTTACTGGAATGAAATCTTTACTTGATTTTATATTAGAAATAGAAGATAGAGCTGTTAAGTTTGGTAGAGCATTAGGTTATTCAAGAGAAGAATCTTTTAAAATTGCAGAAAACTTTGGTAATCTTTCCACTAGTACTGGTAAATTATTAGTTACTACTCAAAACTTAATGGAGGTCCAAACTGATTTATCTAATCAATTAGGAGTAACAAACATTTTATCTAGTGAAATGTTAACTACTCAAATTGAATTAAAGAAAATTATGGGATTATCCGCCGATGAAATGGGATCCCTAGCACAGGCCTCTATTATATCCGGTAAGGGTCAAAAAGAAACAGTTGAAGGAATAGTAGGTCAAGTTGCAGGTTTAAAACAAGCAACAGGAATATCATTTAACTATAAGCAAATAATAGGTGAAGTTTCTAAATTATCAGGAGTATTAGGCTTACAGTTTGCTAAATACCCGCAAACTCTCGCTAAATCAGCTATAGTAACTAAAGCTCTAGGAATGGATCTTGCTAAGGTAGATCAAATAGCAGGATCACTACTTAATTTTGAAGAAAGCATACAAAATCAGCTAGAAGCACAGTTAATTACAGGAAAAAATATTAATCTATCAAGAGCACAGCAGTTAGCACTTGAAGGAGATACAGCTGGAGTTGCTATAGAAATATCAAAACAATTCGGAACAGCTAATGAATACTTAGAAATGAATAGGATTCAGCAAGAATCCATTGCAAAAGCTGTAGGTATGACAAGAGAAGATCTTGCAGATACTCTTAAAAACCAGGAAATGCTAACTAAACTAGGTGCTAAAGATACTGATAATGCTCAAAAAAGACTTCAACTAGCTGTAGCACGTTTTAGTACCGAGAAAGAAATAAACGAAGCATTAGGAGAAGGAGCATACCAGAACCTAACACAATTATCAGCCCAAGAAAAGATAGCAGCATTAATTGATAAAGTAAAAGGAGCATTTCAAGACTTTTTAACTAAATCAGGAGTAGTAGAATGGGTCACTGGATTAATTCAAAAATTAACAGATCCTAAAAACGTTAAAGGATTAATTAATACACTTAAAGAAGGTGTAGCTTCCGTTGCTGATATGATTCAAGGTATAGCCATCGGTATAGTTAAAATTGCCGATATATTTACAGATATCGATCCAGCATTAATTAAAAGATTAGAAGGAACTAGTGCTGGTGATTCTATAAGATCTATGGGAACGGGTACAGTAGCTGTTAATGATTTTGTTATTAAACCTATGAATGAAGATACTATTACCATGGCAGGTGGTACTAAATTAGGTAGAACGGATGAAATGGTTGATGTATTAAGACAAATACTAAATGAAACAAAACAAGGTAAGTCTGTAACTGTATCTGTTGACGGACAGCCTTTAGCAGTAGCAGTTGCTAGAAATGCATCACTTACACAGGCAGCAAGTAATTTAGGTCCTAGACCGTTAAGATAATATAAAGATGGCATTAATAGATTTATTAAATAACGATCCTAATTTTTTTTATTATAGTGGTCAAGGTAATTTTACTCAAAGATCAATACCATACGGCAATGATCAACCGGGCGGAGGAAGCAGTAATCAGCCATTTATTCAATTTCCATTACCGGAAGATGCAGGGCCAGATACTAAAAGATATTATGAATTAAATAGATCTGGTAATGATTTTCCTCTAAGAGGAGGTTCAGGATTAGGTATCAGCTCACTAGTACCGATAATTCCATCAGCCGCTGTAATAGATAGAAATAGAATAAAAAAATTTTACAGTACATCAGAAGGTAATATATTTTTACAAAAACAAAGATACTTACAATATGCTAATCCAAAAATGGAAGTAGGTCAAGCCCTACAACCATTCGGTCAGCAAATAGGAACATTAATACAAGGAGGTACAGAATATACTAGAGTATATAATAATGGAAAAAATACACTAGAGCAGGTAGGAGTAATGGGTTCTGGTATTCATTTTGACAGGCATGGATTAGTACCTATTAACCCTTTTCAATTATCATATGATTATGTTGTAAAGAATAAGGCTAAAGATTTAAACAGATTAGTTAGTTTATATAGAAGTAAAATCACCTCTAACGGAATAAACATACTATCACTTAATTCAAACAGTACTAATTTAGGAATATCTCCAGATCCAACATTATTATTTGAATACCCAGGAGGTCCGGATTCAATTGGAGGTATAGGATTTACTACTATTGAAAGAAAGGTTATATCTGATTTTGATCCTAACCTAGATATTAATCAAGGAATTTATACATTTAATTATAATCAATTATCACAGACTTTAAATGATAATGATAGACAAAAAGGTATAATTAAGCAGGATTTTAGAGCTGAATTTAACGGAGCAATCTCATCTAGTCAATATAATATTATAGATCAGATCAACGGAAAGATTCCTTTCAGTGATTATACTAGTAAAAATATAGAGATAAAATATAAAATCGGAACTAAAATTGGAGATAATATAAACAAGCCTAGAAATACATATAAACCTATTGCGTCCAATATAGATCCATGGGATAATATTACAGACACACTACCAGTAGCTACCGAAGATCTTATTAGATTCGGATTTGAAGCTATTAATTATGATCCTGCAGGGAGTATATTCGTTCAATTTAGAGCATTTATATCATCATTTAGTGATAATAATTCTGCAGAATATAGCTCAGTAAAATATATAGGTAGAGGTGAAACATTTTACGGATATACCGGATTTACAAGAAATATTAACTTTGGATTTATTATAGCTGCATTATCTAAGAATGAATTATTACCAATATACAAAAAACTAAATATATTACTATCCCAAATATACCCCGATTACGGGTCAAACAGCTTTATGAGAACACCAGTTGTTAAAATGACTATAGGTGACTATATTTATAGGCAGCCAGGATTTCTTAATAGTATGAATTTATCAATAGAAACAGATTATCCATGGGAAATAGATAGTAGAGGTGATTTTGATGCACAGTTACCACACGTAATAAAAGCAGAGTGTCAGTTTACACCAATACATGATTTTTTACCAAGAAGATCACAAGATAATAAAATAACTCCATTAATAAATCAAAGAATAAGAAATAATAACTCTGATACAAGCATTCTGGATTCCAGTCTGCAGCAGGAATAATAAATACTTAACCATTAATACCATTGCCTAGATAATATTAATCATGCCCAGTAGATATCAATATATTCCAATAACTAAAAATAATACAGGAAAAAGGTATTTTGCATCCAATATATATCCCGATATACCTGCTGATGCAAATGACATTTATGTAGTAACTACTATATCTGATAGATTAGATATACTAGCATACGATTTTTATGGAGATACAACTTTATACTGGATAATATCAATGGCAAATAATTTACCCGGTGACAGCTTAGTACCTACTCCCGGAACACAATTAAGAATACCAGTCAATATTGAATCGGCACTGAATTTGTATAACAACGCAAATCAGAATAGATAAGTTATGAGTCAAGAAAAATTTACAAATATCGTAGGCGTTCCTCTTAAAAAATATGTAAAGGAGCAATTATATACTAGATCATTTCAAGGATCAACTATTGATTCAAGAACTAATGATCAAATAATGTATTTAGCTAATAAAACATGCTGGATAAGATTGGTATCATTTGTAGATGTAGGAGACGATCAATTAAGAAGAGATCTAGATATTGAAGGAAAACAAAAAGCCGGAACACCTACTGATGTTTCTAAGCAGTGGATACTTTTCGGAGGAACATCCTACATCTCCCTGAATAGAGCAGGCAGATATCAAAATAACAACATAAATTTACGATCAGGTATAGAGTCAAACGATCCATCTTCTATAACTAATAATTCAGCATATGGATTAGGAGGAGTAGATCAATTCGGATATAGACCTATGCCGGGAATAATATCAGCAACAATAGAACATGCAGGTACAGCTGGATCATTAAGAATTGCTAATATAAAATTTAAAGTATGGAATATTAATCAATTAAATGCAATTGATCTACTTTACTTTAGATTAGGATATTCATGTCTTCTTGAATGGGGTCATACTACTTATCTTGATAATAATAATAAATTAGTAACAATAGGTCCACAGATTAACCCTTTAGATGTATTTAATAACGATTTATATAAAACTAAAGAAGGGATACTTAGAGGTATAAGTGATAAAAGAGTAAAATCATTTGGTAATTATGATGGATTATATGGATTAATATCTAATTATGAATGGTCTCAAGCAGAAGATGGATCGTATGATTGTAATGTTAAATTAACAGGTTTAGGTAGTGTTATTGATTCATTAAAAATCAATCAAGCATTTAGCATGCCTGGTGGAGGGTCGGAAAGTGCAATTCAAAATATAAATGATAATACTACTCAAAAAGTATCTGATACTATAATAGCACCTCCACCAACAGATCCTTATATATTGCAAGGAAGAAACAGCATAGCATGGCCAGATATAGGTGAAATAATTAACTCAGGAGAAAATGTACTTATAAATTTTGAGAAATTACAGAAAAGAAAAAACGATTTACAGCAACTAATAAATCAATCAATAATATCTGAAGATAAAGGTGTAAATATTAAGTTTATATATACTAATTCTAAGGGAAATACACTATCTAAATCATATTTAATTAACAACCCATTATTAAAACCAGGTCAAATAGGATATTCTGAGATTGATTATAATAGACTAATACAGATATCTAATAATGAATTAAAACAAGGTTTCTATGTCTCTTCACAGGATTATTTAAATTTAAAAACAGAACAGGAGATTAAACTAAAACAATGGACACTAGAATCAGCAACTCCTAAATTAATAAAACTAACTAAAAAAATACCACTAAAATCAGAGGAAAAAATAATAGTATTTACGGGAACAGGCACAGGAGATTCAGCATCTGGGTTTGCGGATCAAGACTCAGTAGAATTTATTAATACTGATATATTAATTGAAATAACCTTTAATGCAGACTATTCCGAAAATTTTGAAATACTTAGACCTGTAACAAATTTAAACCAAGGAGCTGGCCAGATTAAATCACCGGCTTTAAGAAGATATTATCTTAATTTTGCACTTAACGTCTGGAATGCTCCTGATTACAATAAAATATTATCATTAAAGGAAGAATTAATAACAATTAGTAAACTATCAGCAAGAAATGTAAACGATAACACAATAAAAATATCAGCATTAATTGAAACAGAAGATGTTATATCAAAGGAAGGATACACGCCAGGGTTTAGGACTCAAAAAGTTCAAGAAACAGTAAAAAGTATATTTGATAAGATTGAATCATATAATAATGGTACAAATGAAAAAGTATTTTTTACAATACTTCCTGCAAATAACGATAGTATATATAATGGAGATACTTATAAAAAGTCAAAAACACAAAAAAGATTAGATATAGCTACTATTATATATAACTTTGATGAAAAAAAATTATTAAATTCTAGTAATACTGAAGGATACGTACCTGGAGAATCACTAGATTCAGTTCAATCCAGTATTCCAGAACAATATTTTTCTAATATTGATAAATTTTTAATAGATTTAAGAGATTTTGCATCAGCTAGTCCAAATAGTACAGGAGAAGTATCAGGCTCGTATGAATTTATAACTGAACAATTAAAAAACGGCCCCTTAGATCCAATTAGAATAAATAATCAAAATACAGTATTTTCTGATATTACTAGCGATGTAACTAGTCTAGGTATAGAAAAGCAGCTAGCATTCTTTATCAATAAAGGATTTAACAGTGAGGTATTATCAGGTGAATTAAAGTCATCAGAAAAAATATCTAATGTTAATTTTCAAGAACTATTCAAAGTATATAAAGCAGGGTTAGAAGATAATGATAATCAAGGTAAAACATCTAAGTTTTGCTATATTAAATTAGGATTGCTATTATATTATATAAATAATAATAGTATATTCTATGAAAAAAATACTGATGGAAAAATTAAAAAACCCTTTATATACATAGACTTTAATCCAGAAACAAACTACTGCTTTACTACTCCGTATCAGCTATCGATAGATCCTGGAGTATGTATGATTAAAATTAATATTAATAATCAAATATATCAAAAATTATTTCCCGAAAATGCAAAACCTATAAATCCATTTAATAATAAATTAGATGCATTTTCTCCTAATGTACAATCCGGATTTGGAGAAAAGGAAGGTATAGCATCGCTTAGAGGAAAATTAATGAATATTCCTGTTAATATTGATCATGTTATTAATATTATACAATCTCAATCAAATAGTAATTCTAAAACTGATGTTTATTTAAGATCATTTTTAGAGATATTAATGGATGATATTAATAAATCATTGGGTAATATTAATAGTTTTAGAGTTGGATATTATGATGACGCTAATACAGTAAGAATATATGACGATCAAATGATTAACCCTCCTTCAAATCAATCAACTATATCATCAAACGGTCCTGAAAGTCCGTTAATGCTAACAGAACCAACAGTTATTCCTATAATAGGTAAAAATTCTATAGTTAGATCCTTACAGCTAAAAACAGAAGTTAGTACTAAGATGAGTCAAATGATTGCATTTAGCTCACAGGCAGGTAACCTAGGATCTTTAAACACAGATTCATCAGCACTAGGATATAATAATGATAAATTAATAGACAGAGTATTACCTGTAAAAGAAACAGCAACAAATACTAGCGGTAGTAATAATAACGCGACTAAATCAAATATAAATGCAGATAAAGATGCCGCTACAGTATTTAATAGTACAGTAATTGAAATTTATAATCGAGGTATATATACAAAATCTAATGTTAATACCTCAAAAGTATATTATACTACTGCAGCTAATAATCTAAAAGCAGGTACAGACGAAACTAAAGCAAGACAAGTTTTACCTATTAGTATTAATATAGGAATGGACGGAATAAGCGGAATGTCTCTACTAGAAGGATTTACAGTTCCTAAAGATGTTCTGCCTACTCAATATTTAGATACAAAAGGATTTAATAGAGTAGGATTTGCGGTAGCCGGATTAAATCATACCATAGATAATAATCAATGGGTAACATCTATTAGAGGTCAAATGATTAATATCCCAATATCATCACCAACAAACGCCAATAATTTAGGTAATATTGATCAAAGTATCGGAGGAGGACAGCCTACTAATAATACATCCATTAATTCAACAGCCTCAGATACTAGCTTTATAGGAACTAATACTGAAGCTAAAAAAATAGCAGAACAATATCTAGGTAGATTAATATCTTCTATTGAATGGTCACAATTGATATCAGCAACATTTGCTGAAGCTAGTAATAATCAAACAGAAAGAGCATATGTGATGGGAGCTATATTAAATAGAACAAGAAGTAAATCATGGGGTCAGACTATAACAAATGTATTAACTGCAAAAAATCAATTTCAAGCAGTAACCGGTACCAGATCAAACCCATTTCCAAGCAAGCGATATATAAATGGTCCTAATCCTACTGAAGCAGATAATATTTACGGTGCAGCAATTAATTTATTAAATAATGTTCCTAAAAATATAATAAATTTTACAGCAGCTGATATAAAAAGTTACGGTCCAGGAACAAGACCAAAATATAGACAAGAATTATTTGCAAGAGGCGGATTTATAATAGGTAAAACAATTTTTTCAACATAATATATGATTAAGTATTATCCTAAAAACAGAATCACTATTAATAAATATACTAGAGGTGATGAGTATCAGCTTAATGGAAAACCATATATTGGAGCATATTATAAAACATTTAATGGTAAAATATATACTGGTATTAATCCTGTAATAGGGTCATCTCAAGAACTACAAGCTATTCAGAATAATAACATTAATATAAATTTAGATAATAAAAAAGGTATAATAATATTAAATAACAAATCAGATCAATATATTAAAAACCCTAATATAAAGAATCTCCAATCATATCAAATTCCTCCACAATACTACCCTCAACCAACAGATGCAGATTATGCAAAAGGATATATCATGAGGTATTTTGCAAAGAAAAGAAACGATATTGGTTATGTTATAGAAATTTCAAAAGATACATATTTATCGCTACAATCAAAAAATAGTGAATATGATTATATTACATATCAAGCTATTGATTTATTTTGGCAAATAACTGGTCCTTTAAAAGATACAAGAGAAAATAGACAGTACAAAATCTCTGGAATTATAGACACAAATAAAAGATTAGTTCAAACTAAAGATAAATCATTTAGAGGATTAATTGAATATATCGGAGAAAAATACGATAAATACGCAAGACCTTCTGTTTAAGTTGTTATTATGAGAACAAATGCGTATATTATGGTTCAATTAAGGTTATATGTTTTATATAATAGAAACGAAAGAGCAGTTATTACAATTAGGCAAGGATGAAGACAGCTTTATCCATATTATTTCATCTAATAGTAATTATCACCCTAAAATTAGCAGTATTTCTTCACTCTATTATCACAATAGGGAGAAAGGGTTTATAATTGCGCTTGATCATAGCGAAACATTTTCACTAGAATTTAGCGACATATTAGAATTTTTATCTAGCCATAAGAAACTATACTGCATAGATAAAAAGTATCATTCATACTTTATTCCATCAGATAATCTAGTTGATATTAATTTTACAATAATTGATCAAGAAAATACTATTACTGATACTAACTGTGATCCATTAGTATATAAAAACTTTTACTCGAAGCATTACTATAATCCAGATATAAATAAAATAATTCCTATTTCTAAGCATTATGAAAGATGTGAATGTATATATGAATCAATTGAAAAATATATTGGATTAGAAGATAATAATAATATATATGATCAATTAATTAATGAGTATAAAAGAGTAGAAGAAAAAGGAATATTAATAGATGAAAAAACTTTAGATAAACATTTTGAATTATCATGGAAACCGTACTCTATTAAGGATGAATTAATATATACCTACTATAATTTATACAACCTAACTGGAAGGCCGACTAATTCATTCAATGGAATAAATTTCTTAGCATTAAACAAGGATAATAAATCAAGGGAAAGTTTTTACCCATTAAATGATGTATTTATAGAGTTTGATTTTGACGGATATCATCCACGATTAATATCTAAATTAATTGGTTATGAAATAGATAGCAGTGAATCTATACATACTATACTCGGAAAACAATATTTTAAATGTAATACATTATCCGAAGAGCAGTATTCAGAATCTAAGAATATTACGTTTAAGCAAATATACGGTGGATTCCATAAAGATTATGAACATATAGAGTTTTTCCAAAAAATAAAACAATATATTAATAATAACTGGGATACGTTTAACAATCAAGGGTTTATAAAATTACCAACCGGAAGAATACTCCATAAAGATAAAATCAAAGAATTAAATCCTCAAAAACTATTTAATTATATCATTCAAAATTTGGAAACCCAAAATAATGTTCTTATATTAAAAGACATTAATAATCTATTAGAAAGTACAAATAGCTTTATTTCATTAGTAGTATACGATTCAATTCTTATCGATTTTAATATAAAAGATGGAAAAGGTATTTTATTAAAGATTAAGCAAATAATTAAGGATCATAAACTAACATCTAAAACAAAATACGGAAAGAATTATCATTCCCTATTAAAAACAGACTATTTATAATGGATACAACATACACGTTACAAGATATAATGAATAAGTTATTCTGTACCTTTACCTCCCATGAGGAATTGGAAGAAACTCTTAATACAATAAAATCACACTACTCTATATTATACGGTAAAATATTTATATTAGAAGCCAAAGATAGTGATGAATTATTATGTACGTATAATATTGATCCTATAAATTCAAATTCAAAAGTTATATCAAATACCATATTGCTTCATCGCAAAAAAGAAACTAATACTCTTTATACTATAAATGCATTAAATCTGCTAATTAAAGAGTTAAATGAAGGTGTAATCGACTCTAACTACAAGGTAGAATGGCTTGACTTTAAAAATACTGTTCTACTAACACAGGGCTCTGATCTAAGAAAACTTGAGACTAAAATCAATAAAATAGTATTAGTTTAAACTATTTTCAAAAAAAGTTGTTTTTTCTATTTTTTATCACTATAATATAGTTATTCATTAATAATTTAAAGTTACGCAAATGGATTTAAATCTAATCAAATCAAAACTAGCTGCCATGCAGCAAAAATCAGGCGGGTCTAGAAAAGACCTATCAACGATAATATGGAAGCCTACCATAGGAAAGCATTCAATCAGAATGATTCCATCGGCACACAATAAACAATGGCCTTTTAAAGAATTATTTTTCCATTACGGAATAGGTAATCGTACTATGATTTCCTTAACTAATTTTGAGGAAAAGGATCCAATCGTTGAATTTGCTACACAGATTAGTAAATCTAACGATAGAGAAAACTGGGCTTTAGCTAAAAAATTACAGCCTAAAATGAGAGTGTTTGCACCTGTTGTTGTAAGAGGTGAAGAAGACAAAGGAGTACGCTTATGGGAGTTCGGAAAGGAGGTGTATATGGAACTTCTAGCGATTTTAGAAGACGAAGATGTAGGTGATTTTACTGATCCGGTAGAAGGTAGAGATCTTACTGTAGATACAGTTGGACCTGATCAATCAGGAAGATCATATAATAAAACATCAGTTAGGGTACGTACAAAAATTACACCTCTATCCACTAACGCAAGTGATGTTAAGTCATGGCTAGAAACACAGCCAAATCCTATGGAATTATTTAAGAAGCATCCATATGAGGAAATGAAAGAAGCATTACTTCAATGGTTAACTCCTGAAACAGAAACACAAGAACCTTCACAAGAAACACCAGTTCCTGCATCACAAGCTAGTAGAACATCTACTCCAGAAATAGTACCTGTAGGTAAAGGAAATAAATATTCAATATCATCAAAGAAAAATATCGACGAAGAGCTAGATAAATTATTTAGCGATATATCAGAACCAGATGTAGCTGATGATGACTTACCATTTTAATTAAATATAATACATGGCTAAAACAAAAGAAGTATCTTTAAATGCTAGCATATCGAGTGCGATAAACGGTAAGTATGATTTAGATAAGTTTAAAAAAGGTAAAAACCTAGGAGGTATAAGTGTTAAATTTAAAGAACAAAATTGGATCCCTTTATCCGATGCTTTTAGAGAGGCTGTATCAGTACCAGGTATTCCTCAGGGGCATATTACCCTTTTAAGAGGTCACTCAGATACAGGTAAAACTACTGCTTTATTAGAAGCAGCAGTAAATGCTCAGAAAATGGGTATCTTACCTGTATTCATTATTACTGAGATGAAATGGTCATGGGAACATGCTAAAATGATGGGGCTTCAAGTGGAAGATGTTATAGATGAAGATACTGGAGAAGTGGTTGATTATAAAGGATTTTTTATATATACCGATAGAAGCAGTATAACTACTATTGAAGACGTTGCATCATTTATTAACGACTTATTAGATGAGCAGAAAAAAGGAAACTTACCTTATGATATCTGCTTCTTCTGGGATTCAATAGGATCTATTCCTTGTAAAATGTCAGTAGAAAAATCATCTAATAATAATGAATGGAATGCTGGAGCAATGTCGGTACAATTCGGAAACTTCATTAATCAGCGAGTATTATTATCTAGAAAAACCAACTATCCATATACTAATACATTAGTTGCTATTAATAAAGTCTGGGTTGCAAAACCTAACATGCCTATGGAGCAGCCAAGGATGAAAAACAAAGGCGGAGACACTATGTGGTTTGATTCTACTATGATTATTACTTTTGGTAATATTACAAACCAAGGTACCTCTAAAATTAAAGCAATTAAAGGAGGTAAGGATGTAACATTTGCTAAACGTACTAAAGTTCACGTAGAGAAAAACCACATATCAGGAGTAGATACTAAAGGAAACATTATAATGACTCCTCATGGATTTATTCAAGATGATAAAAAAGCACTAGATATATATAAAAAAGCTCATTCTGATGAATGGTTAAAAATACTAGGAGGAGGTGATTTCGAAGTAGTTATCGAATCAGAGATGAAAGAGGATATTAGAGACATTTTTGATCATTCTAATGAATAAAGATTTTAGAACAATATTTGACAGTTTAAAAGAATCAAAGCAAGAGACCTTATTTACAAATGATAAGGTTCTCTTGGTTGATTCCTTGAATACTTTTTTGAGAAGCTTTGTGATGATCAATCATTTAAACTCTCAAGGAAATCATATAGGTGGATTAACCGGTTATTTAAAATCAATAGGATTTGCTATTAAGCTTATAAAGCCTACAAGAGTAATATTAGTTTTTGACGGAATGGGAGGATCAACAAATAAACAATATCTCTATCCGGAATACAAAGCTAATCGTAAGCTTAAAAAGATAACTAATTGGGACGCATTTGATACAAGAGAAGAAGAAGCCGAATCCATTACTAATCAAGTATTAAGGCTAATAGAATATTTAAAATGTCTGCCTGTAGATTTACTTTGCATAGATAAAATCGAAGCAGACGATGTTATAGGATATTTAGCTAACAACTTAGAAGGTCACGTACATATAATGTCATCTGATAAAGATTATATTCAATTAGTATCAGACAGAGTAACTGTATATTCTCCTATAAAGAAAAAGTTCTATACTCCTAAAGAAGTTAAACAAGAACTATTAATTCCTGCCATTAATTATCTTAATCATAAAGTATTATTAGGAGATATATCTGATAATGTTCCTGGGGTTCGAGGACTAGGACCTAAAGGATTAATTAAATTGTTTCCGCAGTTACAAAGCGAAAGAAAAATCCCGCTAAAAGAGATAGTGCAATATAGTAAAGATAATGCAGATAGTAAAAAAGCATACCAATCAGTATATAACTTCCGAAACCAATTAGAGATTAATGAAAAGCTAATGGATCTCCACAGTCCTAATGTTCCTGAAGAAGATATACTAACAATAGAAGATATCATCGCAAACCCAAGCAAACACATTGACAGACAGTCCTTTCTACATATGTATGCAGAAGACAATTTAGGGAATTCTATTCCTAATACTGCAATGTGGCTATTTGATGTTTTTGATTATATTACACATATTAAAAATAAAAGTTGATATTTTAAAAATAGGTTATTAAATTAAGGATATGACGGCTCTAAATAAATTATCCCAGTACGGATCAAGTTTTCAAGTTAAGGTATTAACATCTTTATTAAAACATAAAGAATTTCTACAAAATATATATGATGTATTAGATCCTGAATATTTTGATAATCCCGCTCATAAATGGCTTGTCGAAGAAATTCTAAGATACTATCACAAATATCATACAGTTGCTACCTTAGATTCATTACATATTGAAGTTAAAAAAATCGATAACGAGATATTAAAAATATCAGTAGTAGAGCAGTTAAAAGAAGCTTTTAAAACTATTAATGAAGATCAGGATTATATAGAGCAAGAGTTTGCTAATTTCTGTAAGAATCAGCAACTAAAAAAAGCATTACTAACATCCGTAGACTTACTACAGTCAGGTATGTACGATGACATTAGAACAATAATCGACTCAGCTTTAAAATCAGGACAGGACAAAAATATAGGTCATGAATATGAAAAAGATATAGAGTCAAGATATCGTAAAGAAGAAAGAGGAGCAGTACCTACAGGATGGAGTATAATAGATGAAATGTTACAAGGAGGATTAGGTTCAGGTGATTTTGGAATTATATTTGGTAATCCTGGAGGAGGGAAATCATGGTGTTTAGTTGCTATCGGAGCTATTGCAGTAAAATTAGGATATAACGTATTACACTATACATTAGAGTTATCCGAATCATATGTAGCAAAAAGATACGATGCATTATTTTCAGAAACATCAATAGAAAAACTTGAAATAAATAAAGATATACTAAATAACGTAATAGACCAGCTACCAGGAACATTAATTGTAAAAGAATATACTCCTGGAAGAGCATCAATAAATACTATTGAAACCCATATTCAAAAATGTACTGATTTAGGAAATAAACCGGATCTTATCATTATTGACTATGTAGATTTATTAAAATCTAAGCGTAAATCTACCGAGAAAAAAGATGAAATCGACGATGTATATACTGCAGCTAAAGGACTTGCAAGAGAATTAAAAGTACCAGTATGGACGGTATCACAAGTAAATAGAGCAGGAGCTAAGGATGATATTATTGAAGGAGATAAAGCAGCAGGATCCTATGATAAAATTATGATAGCTGATTTTGCAATGTCATTATCAAGAAAAAGACAGGATAAAGTAAACGGTACAGGTAGATTTCATATTATGAAAAATAGATACGGTATGGACGGAATGTCATATGGAGCTGTAATAAATACTTCCGTCGGCAAAATTACAATTGATAATACTGAATTTGATGAGTCAAATATAGAACAAGGTAGTGAAAATACCGTAGGTGGTAAAATAAATAATTTTAATAGAGATGAAAGAGAAATATTAAGTAAAAAGTTTTTTGAATTAGGCGGAATCGGATAATATTATGATATTTATTTAAAATAAAGAATTATGAGTATACTAAATCAAACATCCCAAAGTCAATTAAGCGTCAAAGGTAAAAAGGGCGGAATTGCTATTAATAGTAAAAATATTACAAACTATGATAATACTTTAGTTACAACAAGAGGTCAAGGTAATGTTATATCGCAAATTGAACTACCAAATCAATCAAATCTATCTCTAGAGCCTGGAGAAACAAACGATCAAAGTTATTTAAATACTAACATTGATTAATTTTTAAACTAGTATTTTTTATATAAATTTTTTTAACCTGAAAAATCAGGTCTGGGTATTCTATCCGCTTTTATTTAATTTTTTTAAGATATGAACATAACACAACAAGTGCTGAGCGACATTACGGTTTACATGAAATACTCTAGATATATTAAAGAGTTACAAAGAAGAGAAACATGGAATGGAATAACGGATAGAAATAAAAAAATGCATTTAAATAAATTTCCTCAATTAAGTGATGAAATAGAAAATGCATATAAATTTGTTTATAATAAAAAAGTATTACCTTCCATGCGTTCATTGCAGTTCGGAGGTACTCCTGTAGAGTTAAATAATACTCGAATATTTAATTGCTCATTTCTACCAATCGATGATTATAGATCATTCTCAGAATCAATGTTTTTATTACTATCAGGAACAGGAGTAGGTTTTAGCGTACAGCGTCATCATATCGAAAAACTACCAGAAATTAAAGTTCCTTGTAAAACTAAAAGATATTTAATAGGAGATAGTATTGAAGGATGGTCTGATGCAGTAAGAATGTTATGTAAATCATATTTTACAGGATCGCCACTACCAAGATTTGATTTTAGAGACATCAGACCTAAAGGTGCATTATTAATTACATCAGGAGGCAAAGCTCCAGGTCCGGAACCATTAAAGGAATGTTTATTTCAAATACAAAAGATATTTGAAAGAAAGCAAACAGGAGATAAATTAACATCATTAGAGTGTCATGATATTGTTTGTTTTCTAGCAGATGCAGTTCTATCGGGCGGTATCCGTAGAGCAGCATTAATTTCATTATTTAATTTAGATGATGAAGATATGCTTACCTGTAAATTTGGAAACTGGTGGGAAACTAACCCGCAACGCGGTAGAGCTAATAACTCTGCAGTTGTAATGCGTCATAAGATTACTGAAGACAGTTTCTTTAAATTATGGAAAAAAATTGAATTAAGCGGTTCTGGAGAACCGGGTATTTATTTTTCTAATGATAAAGATTGGGGAACAAATCCCTGCTGTGAAATTGCCTTAAGGCCATATCAATTCTGTAATCTATGTGAAGTAAATGTATCTGACATTACCTCTCAGGAAGATTTAAACGAAAGAGTAAAAGCTGCATCATTTATAGGTACATTACAAGCATCATATACAGATTTTCATTATTTAAGAGATATCTGGAAAAAGACAACAGAAAAAGATGCCTTACTAGGTATAGGAATGACTGGTATTGGATCTGGAGAAATATTAAAATATAATTTAAAACAATCAGCAGATATTGCCAAAGAGGAAAATGCTAGAGTAGCTGAATTAATTGGTATAAATAAAGCAGCTAGAGTAACGACAGTAAAACCTTCTGGAACTTCGTCTTTAGTATTAGGAACCTCATCGGGTATTCATGCTTGGCATAATGATTATTATATAAGAAGAATTAGAGTAGGTAAAAACGAATCAATATACACCTATCTAGCAATAAATCACCCGGAGTTAGTTGAAGATGATTTCTTTAAACCAACAATTCAAGCAGTAATTTCCGTACCTCAAAAAGCACCTGAAGGGTCTATATTAAGAACAGAAGATGTAATGGATATGTTAGAAAGAGTAAAAAAGTTTAATATTCAATGGGTAAAGAAAGGTCATAGAAAAGGAGCTAATACTAATAACGTATCTGCAACAGTTTCCATTCAAGAAGGAGAATGGGATAATGTAGGTAAATGGATGTGGGAAAATAGAGAAACATTCAACGGATTATCAGTATTACCATATTTCGGAGGATCATACGTACAAGCTCCATTCGAAGATATTACTGAAGAGAAATTTAATGAAATGGCAGAGCATTTACGTGCCATTGATCTAACTAAAATTATTGAATTTTCTGATAATACAGATTTGAGTGAAAGCTTAGCCTGCACTGGAGCATCATGTGAAGTATTATAAATAATGGAAAATAAAGAGTTTGAATTAGGTAGACACTATTATCTCGAAAAAGGGAAAGTAGTGTTTACTGAACTATATCATAAACAAAGAGGTTATTGCTGTGGCGATGGTTGTAAACATTGTCCGTATAATCCTAAACATAAAAAAGGAAATAAAGTTTTAAAATAGAATTTATTTTACTATATTTAGAAATGGTAAAAGTACAATCAAGAAAATTTATAGAAGAGAAATTATCACATCTAAATCCTATTAATTATAATAGATTTCAATGGTGGAGAAATTATAGTAATAAAAGTGAATTAACCGGTCACCATCCATTAATTCAACGTATTAAAAACGGAGATTTTGATTTTTCTCATTATTATTGGCAAGCTCAAAATGCAATCTTGCAATGGGATGATAATATAAAGAATAAAAAAGACTATGAAGAACTTCAAAGTAAAAGCGGACTATACATGGAAAAGTATAGAAGGTTAATCGAAGACTTTGAAAAAGACGAAAAGAAAAGATTATTAGAATTTAAAAAAGCAATAAAGCAAGTATTTAGAATAACTTCAGAAGAATATGATGTATTATTTGAAAATTTTGTTGGAAATCTAGAAGAATTTTACTATTTTATGGAATCGAAATATAAATAATATATCTAAAACAAAGTTATGACATACGAAAATTTTTTAAAAATAATATTAATGCAAGAAGTATTAGATGAGCAAATTAATGAAGCTTATAAATTAAAAATTGATTTAATAGAATTTGTAGCTAGATATGATCAAATCATTTCTATATTAATTACAGAGATATATGGCGAAGATGGATATGAATGGTATTCTTGGTTCTGCTATGAAAATGATTATGGTCGTAAAGACTGGGGTGTAAAGGATGGAGAAATTCAATATGGTGCTACCGA
>Ga0181348_1000304_pt1 | contig 20631 bp, 27 predicted proteins | sample Su13VDMM110DN_FD_130092 | JGI IMG/M metagenome (GOLD analysis project Ga0181348, IMG submission 130092) | Freshwater viral communities from Lake Michigan, USA - Su13.VD.MM110.D.N | ecosystem: Environmental > Aquatic > Freshwater > Lake | place: USA: Michigan | collected 2013-07-16
GAGAAGATCAAGCCAACGAGCTTGTCCGTTTGCTACAACATGCATTGGCAAATCACATGAATGTTGTTGTCCATTGCTATGCAGGTATTTGTCGTAGTGGCGCTGTATGCGAAGTAGGGGTAATGATGGGCTTCCAAGACACCGGTCGTTTCCGTAGTCCTAACCTGCTGGTCAAGCATGGCATGATGCAGGCCCTGGACTGGACTTACGACGCCAATGAAAAGCCAAACATTGATGATTGGCAAACTTTTACCAATAAGTCTTAAGAAAGTAAAGTACCATGGAACGTGTAATACGTGATGGACAAGTAGCTGTTCTGTACTCGCCTGGATATGGTGCAGGTTGGTACACTAGTCATCGCATTGAAGAATTAATTTTTGATCCAAGCATTGTGCAATGGTTAGAAAACAGTGAGCATGATAAAATTGAACACTATACAACACTAAAGTACCCGGATGCCTATCTTGGTGGACTTGATCAGTTAACTGTACAATGGGTTCCAACTGGCACTTTGTTTCGTATTGATGAATATGATGGCAACGAATCAATAATTTTAAAAGAAGAAGATAATTGGTTCGTTGCATAATTTAAAAGGAGTGACGTATGCCAGCAGTATTTTTAGTAAGTGATACACATTTTGGTCATGCTGGCGTATGTCGTTTCATGCGCGAGGACGGAGTGACCAAATTGCGCCCTTGGGATGACCCCCAAGAAATGGACGAGTTCATGATCAAGGCCTGGAACGAACGTGTTCGACCCAATGACAAAGTGTACCATTTGGGTGATGTTGTGATCAACCGCAGAGCGATGAGCACATTGGCCAGGTTGAATGGTGACAAGGTATTGATCCGCGGTAATCATGACATCTTTCGTGATGATGAAGACAGCCAGTACTTTCGTGAGTTGCGAGCATATCATGTGATGAACGGAATGATATTGAGTCATATTCCTGTGCATGAGGCTAGTTTGGGTCGTTTTGGCACCAACATTCACGGACACTTGCATGCCAATCGTGTAAAGCGGGCACGTGGTATTGATGCCCGGACAGGTGCTACCTTGTACACTGATGCCATAGATACAAGGTATCATTGCGTATGCGTGGAACAGACAGACTTTGCACCCATCTTGTTTGAGGACGTGATAAAACGTATCGAAGCAGAAGGTGGATCAGTTGGTTTTAAAAACGGCAACGGTCCTGCAATGTAACAGTTGACAGGATTGTTGCTATCATGTATAATAGCAGTACAAAGGAAGACTCCCATAATGGTATTGGAGCGGTTTGCTAAACCGTCGGTCGCTTTAAAACGTCTTCGGGGTTCGAGTCCCCGGTCTTCCGCCAAGTTTCGCCCTGTTAGTTAAGTGGTATAACAACTGTTTTGTAATCAGTAGTTGGCAGTTCGATTCTGTCACGGGGCACCATTTTTTAGGAGACAAGTATGGGTGCGTATAAAGGTATAATCATGCAGATAATGGATATGCATTTAGATGGTAATACACCAGATGAAATTGCTCGGGCAGTGGGCATTACTGTAGAAGAAGTATTGAAAATTATTAGCGATTATAGTTAACAATTGCCCGGGTGGTGGAATGGTAGACACAGGAGACTTAAAATCTCCCGCTTATGGCGTACCGGTTCGAGTCCGGTCTCGGGTACCAAGAATTTGCTGGCGTTAGTTCAACGGACAGAACATAGAGCTTCTACCTCTAGAATGTGGGTTCGATTCCTGCACGCCGGACCAGCTTGACAAAAATTCAATTGTTGTGTTATAGTGTTGTTTTATAAAAGGGGACAACCGTGGATTTTAATGATATATTAGGCACGCCAATTGAAGTAGGTTCCACAGTTGTTGCCTGCCATAATAACAGAATAATCTTAGGACGCATTACAGAATTATTTGAAAATTCGGGTAGTGTTAAAGTGGAACCTTTACAGTCCGACACAGCCGGGAGACGACCGGCGCCAAAAATGAAATCATTTCGTCGAGATGAATACAATGTGTTTGTGATTAATGATCAAGAAATGTTTATGGGCACTCTTAAAGGATATGCCCATAACACAGGTTACTGGGAAGAAGATGAAGAATAATGCAACGGTGGCGGAGAGGCCCAACGCATGGGATTGCAAATCCCAAAAACCGTCAGTTCGAATCTGACCCGTTGCTCCAATTACAGGAAGATGATGCAGCGGGGTTGGTCCTGCGACTGGCCTTGAAAACCAGGTTCTCTTAACAGGGATGGGGTTCGACTCCTCCGTCTTCCGCCAAAATAACAGTTGACCTTAAAGGCAACTTCAAGTAAAATATAGGTTCAGTAGTTAATTTTTTATAGGAGTTTGTACCATGGATATTCGAGTTCGTGCAGCCGGCAAGACGGCAGGTTGGTTGGCAATTGCGTGTGCTGTTCCTAGTTTGCTAGTATGGCTAGATGTTAGATCAGAAGCAATTGGTTGGATTTTCTTTGTGGGCTTTTTTGGTTTTATGATTTGGACCATTTACAGTATTTTCCTTGCTCGGCTCAAATACGAGTCAAAACTGGAACAAACTGTGTCCAAGTTAGACAGTAAATAATATATTCCGGTGTAGTATAATGGCAGTACTGCGGTCTCCAAAACCGTAGGCGGGGGTTCGATTCCCTCCACCGGAGCCAAGCTATCGCAGGATAGAGAAACGGTAACTCACGAGTCTCATAAGCTCGAGATCCTGGTTCGATTCCGGGTCCTGCAACCAATTCAAGGAGTCAGATATGCAAGATTCAAACTTTAGAAGTTGGTTGAGAATTATCTGGCTGGAAAACTGTCGTGAACACGAAGACCATAATGAGTTGCCGTATACCTTACAGGATTACTGGCAACGATATCGTTGGTGGTTACGCAGGGAATATCGACATCAACAAAAGAACAAATAACTAACGGGCTCCGGCCCGTTTTTTATTGACTATACGATCTAGATTTGTTAAAATACAACATATATAAAAATAAATAATTTATGGCAACAACTATTCCCAAATACAGTATTATACCAAATAATTCTTATGAAAATGTTTATGCATCCGCCGGAGGCAGTGGAGGTGGCAGCACCTACACATGGAGTAACGGAAGCATCACCCAGGATACTTCGGTAGTTACAGTAAGTGGTGGTATTCAACCCAGTTTAAAAGTTTCTGGTGATGCCGAAATAACCGGAACCCTAAGATGGCGGAATAGAGACATGGACCAATGGATCGAATCTGTTGAATCCAGATTGGCCATGCTACAACCAAATCCCAAACTAGAAGAAGAATTTAATAAGTTAAAAGACCTTGGTGATCAATACCGAGCCTTGGAACAGGAAATTTTAGAAAAACAAAAAGTTTGGGATATTCTTAAGAAGTAGTAGACTAAAAAGACATGTTTCTGTTATAATACAGCATGAACAAAATTACAATTTACAACAACACTTACGATGCTATTGTGTGGGCTAGTAAACAGTTTGGTAATCGATTTCAAGTACAAAATCTCTTCCCAAGCAAGGCATATAGTTTTGAATTTGCCGATCCAAAACATGCGGTAGAATTCGCACTCAAATGGACCTAATATGAAAATTGCAGTATGCAGCGATCTCCACTTAGAGTTTGGAGACATTACACTTAAAAACGAAGAAGCAGCCGATGTGCTTATTCTAGGTGGCGACATCATGGTTGCCAAAGACATCGGACGTCCTGATCCCAATAATATCATGGAAGGCGCCCGAAGCCACCGCTATCGTGATTTTATTTCTCGTTGCGCCTTTGAGTTTCCGCATGTGGTGTTTATCATGGGCAACCATGAACATTACCACGGAGACTTTACAACGTCGGCGGATGTTTTAAGATCTATCTGTGCAGAGTTTGACAATGTGCATTTCCTCGACAAGGAACTGGTTCAGATTCGCGATATTACCTTTTTTGGAGGCACATTGTGGACCGACATGAATCAGGAAGATCCCGACACTCTTAGCAGCATTGCTCGTATGATGAACGACTTCCGCTGTGTTGCTAATGGTACAAAACAACGTCGTGTACCTTTGTACAAAAAAGGTCCAGACGGAAATTATCTGATCAATGAAAAAACCACCGGATATATTGAAGATGGTTTTAAGTTCAAAGAAGATACTGCTTGGTTTAGCCCCGAAGATGCTGTTGTGGATCATAAAGCATTCTTGGCACACTTGAAGTCTGTGCTGGCTGATGCAGCACCGGATGCACAATTTGTTGTCGTTGGACATCACAGTCCAAGCAAACGATCTACACACCCTAGATACAAGCACGAGACTCAAATGAACGGCGGGTACAGCAGTGACCTGGATGCGTTTATTGTTGCAAATCCGCAGATCCGGCTATGGACACATGGACATACTCATGAGGACTTTGACTACATGGTTGGCACCACTAGAATTGTGTGTAACCCACGTGGCTATATAAACTACGAGTCACGGGCAGATGATTTTAACCTTAAATATGTGGAGATCTAATGAAAACATTTGACACTTTTGAACAAGTAGCAGACATGGGTAGTTGTATGAAAAAGCCAATTGTGGTTCATGCTAAAAAGATTAACGAAGAATTCCGTGTGAATACACTAGAAGGCAATTACAAACAAGGCAAGCCCGGCGACTATCTCATGCGTGGCATTGACGGCGAACTTTATATTTGTGATGGTCCTATCTTTGAACGAACGTATGATTGGGTTAACGAATGAAAGCACAAAAACCAGCAGAAGGTATTTTGCTACATAAAGATTTTGGGGATTCTCGATACTACACAGTTCCATGTGATTGTTGTAACTTGGATTGTGTGCATGATGTCTGTATTGAAGCAGACGAAACAGGCATTACAGTTACCACATATACAACACAAAAAACCAATTGGTGGAGCAAAAATCGTTGGCAAGTTATATGGCAACTGCTCACACAAGGTTATGTTAAATACGAAGCGTCAATCATTATGACAGCACAACAGGCACATAATTATGCCGCAGTTTTACAATCTGCTGGTCAAGAAGTAGAAATATTCCGTAAACAACGCAAGGAAAAAAATGGCACAACACAGTAATTATTGGACATGTAGTAAATTTGCAGACTGGCTTCGTGGTACGCCAAAACCCGGCGCTGAAACCAGTGACGGATGGCGTGTGTGGACCAAGAAGGCCAAGGCAGCACATCCATGGCGTTATTGGTTGGCCGACGACGCACTGGGATATCTACAGGATTTTGTGACTTGGCCCATTAGGAAAATTTATGATGTTAAGTATTATGTTAATAATCGCTGGGTTACTCGTACTCATACGCTTACTGCCCATTCCCGAGATATTAGACCGGGCGATTGGTGTGATGTGGGCAATCGCTTTTTGCCTTGTTTGTTCAACGAGCTTGTGGATTTTGTTGAGGTAGAACTTGCTTGGTGGCACATTGTTTGGGAAGGTTCAGAATTTGCCAAAAAGTATCGCGCACCATTTTGGGCAAAAGGTTGGTTCCGTTGGCGTACATGGCGTTGCAAACAAGCAGGATTAGACAATCTAGATTGGCAGCGTAATCTACGTTGGCAAGAGGAGGAAGTTGCCGAAGGCAGCGAGAATCTTGGGCAGCTGACTCCACAAGCTGCTAAAGCTCAAGAGATCCTGGATCTCTACACCTGGTGGACAGTTACTCGACCAGCACGTTCGGATCCCATGGAAGTCAGTGGATGGTCAGCTTACTGCAATCGTCGTCGTGCAGCCGATCCTGATGATTGGATATTTGGTGACGGTGACAACAAAGAAGATACTGGGCCTATGCTGGATCAAATGCACCAGTTGGAAACCAAGTATGAACAAGAGGACGAAGACATGATGATTCGTTTAATTAAAATCAGGCAAGGACTTTGGACTTGATATGAGTAATCTTATAATTGAATTTATTATTTTTGCATGTCAAATGTTCTTTTGGGGAATTGTCAGCAGTATCTTTTTGAATTTTTTACTCCGTCGATCTAGTACTAGAAATAAAGAAATAGAAAACATAATAGCTCGGGTCAACGAAATTGTACATCGTGTACGTGTTGAAGAACATTATAACAATTACTATTGGTATGATGCCGATTCTGACGATTTTTTGGCCCAAGGATCATCCCCAGCAGAACTTGTTGATCGATTAAAATCTAGATTTCCTGATCATATTTTTTTGCTTGAAGAAAAGGATTCTATGTTGAAACTTTCGGCTCCGGACTGGAAAATGGTAAAATTACCCCAAGTGGATTGAGTTGACCTAAAATCACATTGATGCTATAATATACTTCTATGTACAACTTTGGGCTAATATTATGACCATGCACCTTGCACACCCTGCACTTACTACATCTGGTAAACGTCGCGGTAAACAAAAGTATGCATCTGCTGAACATGCTAGAAAGGCTAGAGAATTGGAAGAATCATGGAAAGACCTGCTGAGAAGGCAAGGTATAGAACAAGAGGAAAAGAAACGTGGTCGTGCGCTCAAGGCTGCTCCGTTGAGTGGTTATAGTCTTAGTGTACCTGCTGAACGTAGTACACGACAATACAAGAGTCTGGACACTGGTGGTAATGCTACGCTGGCACCTGCCAAAGTGTACACTGGCACCAAGGTCAAGGGCATTGCCACCATGCACAAGTCAAATGCTGTGCCGGTGTTTAGTGATGAAGAGGCCATAGAAATTTCCAGGATGCGCCGTGGCTAGATATCATTACTACGGTGTCAAAGGTGACTTTGCATGGAAATTGGCGTTGGACAATAAATTGCGCTCAATCAATATCAACCACATTCCCCGACTCATGCGTGAAAGCGATCAAGTGTGGTATCAAGGTCCACGTGGCGGTGTGCAGTTGATCAAGGGTGCATACTGGAACTACTGGGCCACCTATCTGCGCCAGGATTCAGAAAAAATGAAACAGTTTGTGTGGGTTAAATTAAAAGCCAAGAATTTAGGTTAAATACATGCATTATGAAGGATATTTGTGAGTAAAGAAGACCTAATTAGGTTGTCTGGTGTGGTTGATGAACTGTTGCCTAGTGCAATGTTTAGAGTTATATTAGAAAACGGTCATCCAATTGTTGCTACCATTAGTGGTAGATTACGTAAAAATAATATACGTATATTAGCTGGGGACTCGGTGGACATTGAAATGAGCCCATACGATTTAAACCGTGGACGCATTGTGTATCGCAATAAATAACTGTATGCGCGATATTATAGATCTATTAGAAGAAAAGAAAAAACTTGAGCTCAAGGCATTACCTTATGCAATGACTGCACTGGCTCCAGTCAAAAGCAAAACCACACTAGAAAATCATTATGGTAAACTGGCACGTGGTTATGTGGATCGTTACAACAAAGGTGAAGGCGATGCCACTTTCAATGAAGCAGGAGCATATTTACACAACATTTATTTTCCGCAACTGCGAGCACCAAAAAATGCCAACAGCCCGTCAGGTGCAAGCCTGGCATTGATCAACAGACATTTTGGATCGTTCACAGACTTCAAAAAAGCATTTGAAGAAGAAGCCATGAAACTACAAGGTTCCAATTGGATTTATCTGAGTCGTAACGGACAAATCAAAACAATTAAGAATCATGCCAAACGCACAGATATTGCACTATTAGTTGACTGGTGGGAACACGCCTGGGCATTGGACTATGGTACAGACAAGAAAAAGTATTTAAAAAACATATGGCGTATTATAAATTGGGAATACGTCAATAGAAGAATTTACGCAGGAGACCGTGCATGATTGATCTAGCAGAAAGCGCAGTAATTAAACTAAAAGACTTACTGGCAGAAGAAAATAACCCAGCCCTTAAACTACGTGTATTTGTGCAAGGCGGGGGCTGTAGTGGGTTTCAATATGGTTTTACTTTTGACGAAGCTCAAAACGATGACGACTTTAGCCTAGATTTTGGTGGTGTTGGGTTGCTAGTTGACTCAATGAGCGCACAGTATTTACAGGGCGCAAAAATCAAGTACACCGAAGATGCAATGGGTGCAAGTTTTGCAATTGAAAACCCACAAGCCCAAACCACATGCGGCTGCGGCAGCAGTTTTAGTGTTTAAACTACTCACTTAATTCACACACAGAACCAATAGTTCTAAATAGCCATAAATACCTTGTATAAGGATGATTTATGGCACAACAGAATATTGATATCGGTACCAGCGCAGGTGACGGCAATGGCGACACCCTGCGGTCCGCGTTTGATAAAATAAATGATAATTTTACTGAGCTTTACAGCGGAAACGTACAAGTTACCGCTGCAAATGTTTTGGTATATTCTGTTAATGGACAAATTGGTAATGTATCATTAACAGTGGCAGACATACCAAACGCAGCCAGCAAAGGCTATGTCAATACCGCCATTTCATCTAATTTAAACAGCAATATAACCAGTATCAATGCCAATGTTACTGCTGCTAATTTACGTGTCACCACAACCAATGCTAATGTTACTGCCGCCAACGCAGAGATTTCCAAACTTCGTGCAAACATAACTGCGGCCAATGCGGCTATTGCAGCAATTGATTTTACAGCATTGACTGCAATCAATGCCAATGTTACTGCTGCTAATACAGCCATAGTTGGATTAAGAGCCAACATAACCGCAGCCAATACACGTATTGTTACACTGGATGCAAACTTGGGTACTGCTAGTACCAGCATACTTGCTTTATCTTCAAATGCGGGCGTACAAGCCACCGCAATCAATTTGATCAATGCCAATGTTACTGCGGCAAATGCACGTATTGCCAGTTACGATGCCAATATTGGTACCGCTACAACTAACATCACAACCTTGTTGTCCAATGCTGCCACACAGGCCACACAAATCAATCTGTTAACTGCAAACTTGACTGCGTCTAATCTAAGTTTACAAACAGCGTCAACTTTGAGCAATCTCAGCGTTGCTGCACTACAATCAAATACCGGCACACTGGCCGCAAGTATCAATACTCTGCTATCAAATGCAGCTACCCAAAGTGTTTCGTTGACTGCAATTAATTCAGCATTGACTTTATCAAACACAAATGCTGCCAGTCAGTCAACAGAAATAAATGCGCTAAGAGCCAATGTTACAGCATCAAATGTCAATGTTGCTATATTGCAAGGAAATGTTACCAGCATTGATTTAAGTATTACTGCACTATATGCCAATGCTGGTTCACAAGCAACTACACTGGCAACCTTGCTTGCCAATGCTGGTTCACAAGCAACTACACTGGCTGCACTTTATGCCAATGCAGCCACACAGGATGCAAGTTTAATTGGCCTAACCAGTAATTCTGCAACACAGGCCACACAGATCAATTTAATTAATGCCAATATTTCAGCTGCCAATGCAAATATTGCAAGTTTACAAGTTTCTTCAACATTGAGCAATGTTAACATTTCTGCGCTACAAACCAACGTTGGTATATATGTGTCAAACATTGCATTGACCAATGCCAATGTTACTGCTGCCAATGTTGAAATTGATAAATTACGTGCTAATATCACAGCAGCCAATACACGTATTGCCAGCTATGATGCCAACATTGGTACGTTAACAAATAATATTACAACCGTTAATGCCAATGTAGCTGCGGCCAATACAGCTATTGCTACCAAAGCCGCCACCAGTGGTCAGATATTTACAGGCAATGTACAAGCACCGTATATCACAGCAAATACCAACATATTCAGCCTTGGCAAGCTAACGGTTGGCTCACAGGCAGCAAATACTTTTGCCAATGTGGGCGCAACATTTACAGGTAATGTTGATGCATTATATCAACTTGTTTTACAAAACAGATCAACTGGTAACAACTCAATTGGCGGCATGAAAGTGGTAGCCGACGTTGCTTCCGACGCTGTTGCTTATGTACTAACTGGTATTACTGGTAGTAACTATACAGTAAATAACGCTGCGGCATTTGGTGATGCAGATCGTCCGTACACAGGATTTGTAAATGCCATTGGTGCTAATCTTGTACTGAGTTCCAATCTTAATTTAACTTTGAATGCTAATGTAGCAAGTGTGCGATTGGAGCAAGATGGCAATTTCTTTTTACGTACCAGTAATTTGAAATTCCGAGACAGTACTATCCAAACCACTGCCGTACAAGATGTACCAGGGTTATATGCCAATATAGGAACACTAAACATTAATGTTGCCACATTGACTACAAATGTCAGTACGCTAACAGGCAATATATCCACATTAACCAGCAATGCAGGCGCCCAGGCAGCATCGTTAATTACTATAGATGCAAATTTAGGAACAGCCACAACCAATATTACCACATTGTTCAGTAATGCAGCCACTCAAGCCGCTGCAATTGATTCTATCAATGCCAACATTGGTGCATACCAAACTTTTGCCAACGCCAACGTAGTTGTGATACAGGCAAATCTTGGCGCATTCCAAACCGTTACTAATACCAATGCAGCTACTCAATCAACTGCAATTGATTCTATTAATGCCAATATTGGTTCATACCAAACTTTTGCCAATGCCAATGTTGTAGTGATACAGGCCAATCTTGGCTCATACCAAACTTTTGCCAATGCCAATGTTGCTGTACAAGCCGCTGCTATCAATTCATTAAATGCAAATATAGGTTCATACCAAACTTTTGCCAATGGCAATGCTAGTTCGCAAACAACATTAATAAACACAATCAATGCCAACATTGGTGCATATCAGCTGTTTGCCAATGCCAATGTTGTGGCAATACAAGCCAACTTGGGTTCATTCCAGACATTTGCCAATGCCAATGCTGTTAGTCAAGCAGACCTAATAACTGCAATCAATGCCAATGTCACAGCGGCCAATGCGGCCATTGCTGCAATTGATTTTACCGCGTTAACTGCAACCAATGCCAATGTCACAGCAGCCAATACAGCTATCGTTTCGTTACAGGCCAATGTCACAGTGGCCAACATTGCTCATGCTGCCAATGTAGCTGCGGCCAATGCATCAATTACAGCAGCCAACATTGAAATTGTTAGCTTACGTGCCAACATAACTGCCGGCAATGCACTATCTAATTTACGTGCTATTACCAGCAATGTTGTGCCTGATGCAAATGTGACTTACAGTCTTGGTGAGAATACCAAACGTTGGGCCAATGTTTATGCCAATACTGCGTTGTATCTGGGGCTGAGCACAATTACCACAGGTGGCGGAAACATTTACATTGATGGTAACCCAGTTGGTGCAGGCACTTACGGTAACACTCAGGTAGCACAATATCTGCCATATCATAATGCCAACATTGCAGCAACAAATTTAAATGCCAGTGCCAACATTGCAGCCTTGTACATTACTGCAACCGCCAATATCACCACTGGTAATATCAATGCTACCAGGGTTATAACATCAAATGTTTCGTATACTATGGGTAATTCAACCCACTGGACCACTACAGTTTCAAATGTTGCCGCAGCTCTTGACCAATTGGCTGCTAGAATGTACGCATTAGAGAACCCATAAAAATTGAGTAAATATGTAAAATGGATAAAAGATGTCATATACAATAATTAATATCGGTGTTGAAGCCAACGATGGAACTGGTAGTCCGCTTAGAACAGCGTTTGACACAGTCAATGATAATTTTCAAATTGTCAATGATGGATTGTACGCAGGGGTACGGCAAACCATTATCAGCGCACTAAGTGTGCAAAGTGATACCTTTGTTTCAAACACTTACATATTGGCCAACACTTATGTTAGTGCAAATAGCTTGATTGGTAATACTGTTACCAGTAATGGTAACTTGTATGTAAGTCAAGGTGGTGCTTATATCTTTGGTAACGTTAATATTATTGGTAACTTAAACGTTTCAGGAACCCAAGCAGCAAGTCAAAGTCAACAATCAGGTGCACCGATTCTATCTTTACATTATTCTGCCACCCCTCTTGTTGTCAACGATGGCAAAGACATTGGTACAGAATGGCAATATTACGATGGCGCTGCTGAACGCAAAGCATTTTTGGGTTGGCAAAATACTAGTCGCAGTTTGGTTTATTTAGATGATATAACTGATACCGCCAACGTTATTACTGCAGGCTATTTTGGTAACATGCAAGTTGGCAGCTTGACTATCAGCAATACCACCAGTTCAACCAGTAACGTGACTGGTGCATTGCAAGTAGCTGGCGGAGTTGGTGTACAAGGCAACATCTACTCGGCAAATAATCTTTTTGTTGGCAAAAACGCAAATATTGGAAACATTAGTGTACGTGGATTTCATGTAGGCAGTTTAAATTTTGCAGGCGCAGATACAATTTTTATCAATGGCAGTCCAGTACAAACCGCAGCGCAGGCATTCAATGGCGGTACTGTAGGCCTAGCCACTGTTTTTGCAGATGTAACTGCCAGCACCGGACTTGGCACTGGTGCAGTCAGAATAGCCGGCGGATTTAGTGCCAACGGTAATGTATTTGTAAGCAACTTGCATACTGTCACTGGCGGTAATATCAGATCAAACATCATCGGTAATGTTATTTCTAATCATCAGCCATTTATTACCAGCGTAGGTACACTTACAGGATTGACAGTCACTGGACAAAGTACGCAGGCCAATATTGTTCCGGCTGTTGATAATCAGTACTGGTTGGGCAATCCTGGAAGTCGCTGGGTGCAAGGACATTTCTTTAATTTGACCGCAAGTCAAATCAATGGCGCAACATCATTCAATGCTGTAACAAACTTTGGATCTAACGTACTGGCAACCAGTGGAACTGATAGTGTCGATAAAACCACAGGTGCTGTAGTTATCACCGGGTTTGGTGGATTGGGTGTAGGCGGTACAGTACATGTGGGCGGTAATGTTTATATTGATAACATCAATGATGCTGCTGGATTAATAGCATCAACCTCGTCTGCATTTGTGTTTAACGAAACTGCTGCAACGGTTGCAATTGCCGGTGGTGGGCAAACAGTATTTGGCAATACCTTACCTGCAACATCAACAATTTCGGGTGCTGTGAGATTAACCAGCGGTGGTATGAGTATCAGCCAAGGCAATTTATATATTGGTGGATCAGCTGGCAATGCTGTTGTAGCAACTGGTAATATAAGTGCAACTGGTAATCTGGTAACGCTGTCTAATATATTTGCATCAGGAAATATAGTCGGCGGGTCCGAAGCATCTCGTGGTTTCTTAGGAAACTTATTTGGTTCCCCAGTGACTGGAAACACACACATTGGTTCTCATTTGCTACCAACAGCTAATGTAAGATATAGCGTGGGTTCTCAATTGCGTAGGTACGAAACATTCTGGGCCAATGTGACCAATTCATTGTTTGTTGAATCAGCCAATATTACTACAGCCAATATTGTATCAGACTCGGGTGCGTTTACTGGAGTTGTTACAGCACCAACTGCACCTAGCCAGACCGCAAACACCATGATTGCAACCACAGAGTTTGTGGTCAATAACGGAACTCCTACTGGTGCATTGATGATGTGGACCACTGCATCTGCGCCAAGTGGTTGGTTATTGTGTAATGGCGCTGCGGTTTCTCGTACCACGTATGCAACATTGTTTGCTGTCATTGGTACTGTATTTGGTCTAGGCAATGGATCAAGCACATTTAATTTACCAGATTACCGTGATAGAATGCCAATTGGTGCCGGAACATCATATGCTGTTGCTGGAACTGGTGGTAGCAAAGATGCTATTGTAGTATCGCACACTCACACACTAACTGATCCTGGCCACACTCACTCTGCTCAGGTTATTGGTTCATTGAGCGGTAGCGGCGGCTTAGAAGAAGGTCAGGGATCACCTAACTATCAGCTTACATCAGTAGCAAGTAACGTAACTGGAATCAGCGTTAATTCAGCAGGTACTTCCGGAACAAATGCAAATCTGCCCCCATACATGGGTATACAATTTATTATTAAAACATAATGAGCACTATTACATGGGTTACACCAAAAGGCGATTTAGGTACCGTACCTGAGTCGCAATTTTTCACTATTCAATTTGAAGCAACAGATAGTGACGCTCAACCTTTGATCTACAGTTACATCAGTGGTGACTTGCCCGGTGGTATGTATATCACTCGGGCCGGCGAATTGCGTGGAGTACCCACTATACTAAGTGCTGTTGGTCAAACAGCGTTGTATTCGTTTACTATCAGAGCTACAAATCCGCAAGGACGAGTGGCTGATAGATCTTTTTCTATCAGTGTAAGCAACATATCTGGACCACAAATTTTTCCAAGACCCAACTTGGTTGGTGCATTTTTTGATGGTGAATATCTAGATTATCAATTTGATTCAATCAACGATAATCCAGCCGCAGAACAAACATGGACAGTAGTTAACGGCAATATTCCACCCGGAACCACATTGACCACTGGCGGTAAACTGTCTGGTTATCTTGACATTGTTGCATCAAATACAGACTCTTTGGGGTTTGAAGCCACAGGCATAGAATCTGTGGTGTTTGATGTGCTGCCTGAAAGCACTGATAGAAACTATAATTTTACTGTACAAGTCACCGATGGTGTCAAGTATGATACCTTAAATGTACGTGTGTTGGTTGTTAGCAAAGGTAATTTTACCGGCGACAATGATATCACAATTGTCAATAATACTTTCTTGTCAATTGATCAAGACAACAGATATCGTCCTATCATTCTCAATGCACCAGACTCATTGCCTATACGTGTTGTTGGCGACACATTTGCATACAAGTTTTTAGCTTACGATCCTGAAGACGAAGATGTATCTTGGCGAATAGATGAATTAAAATTCAGTGGACTAGATGACCTAGATGCTGCGGTTACACAAATTGTGACCGGACTTGGCACAGCAGGACCTTACACCTTAGACAACCCAGCTGGTGAAACAGAAATCTGCATAAGAATCAATGACATCTTATTAACGGCCAACGACGACTACATAACTGTAGTAAATCAGCTGACATTTACCAACTATGCAATAACAAGCATTGTCAGAACTGGTGGTGAAGTGGTGGTAACTGTACCATCTATACATGCATATACAGCAGGTGATACTGTCAGTGTGTATGGTGTGTCTACCAGCAACATGAATGGACGTTTCACCATCACTGAAGTGATATCTGACTATGTATTTAAATACAATCAAGATGCCACTGATGCTAGTGATAGCACCGGAACTGTTGCTACACAAGCACCTAGTCCAACTGATGTAGTTGAAATTTTATTTATTAGTAGTGTCACTGGTTTTGACACTATTAGATTTGATCAAGGTGCAGCCGGCTTGCCATCAGGATTGGTCATCAGTCGAGATACCGGCTGGTTATTTGGTACCTTGCCTGTACAAACCGAAGATACCAAAACTTACGAACTGTCTGTTAGAGCATTTAGAACTCTTGCAGTTGATTACCTAAGTGATCCGGTCACCTTCAGATTAACTGTCAAGAGAACACGTAATGAAGAAATTATCTGGAACACTCTGTACGATTTAGGATCCATTGACAATGGTTCCACTAGCGAAATTACTATTAGTGCAACCAATACCGTTGGTAAAGAACTTGAATACAGTTTGATCTATGAACCTTATCGACGAGTTCCGCAAGGTTTAAAAATGTTACGCACCGGCAACTTTGTTGGTAAGGTAACTTTCCGTTATTTTAGCCTAGATGGTGCTAGAGGATTTTTACCACTAGCAAGTGTCGAGGGAGTCGAAGTTGGAATGAGTATACAAGGTGTTGGTGTTGCGGCAGGATGCGAAGTAGCAGATATACTTGAAAACAATGTGATTGAAGTGCGTCCAGCAATCTATGTTGTTCAAGGCGCTGCATTAACCTTCAGCAATGACACATCAACTATTGTTATCAATACAATTGCCAATGCTATTTCGACAGTGATCGACAATGGAGGAACAACATTTGACCAAGACTCTCGATTCAGTGTCAAAGCCGAAGCTGTTGATGGATCCATATCATCTACAAAAAACTTTGTTGTTCATGTTCGTCCACGTAATTTGGCACCATTTGAAAACTTGTATCTCAAAGCATTACCAAAACAAGAACAACGGTTGGCATTAAAAAACATATTAGAAGATACTAATATTATTCCCCGTGAATTGTTATATAGACCCGACGATGCGTTCTTTGGTCTGCAAAGAAATTTAAAATTTCTATTCTTGCCCGGTTTGAGCGCATCAAAAGCAGGCACGGTAATTGACTCTATTGCATTGAACCACTATACCAAATCATTAAATTTTGGTTCTATTAAGACTGCACGAGCTGTTAACACTGATGGTACTGTGGATTACGAAGTGGTATATGCAGATGTAATCGACAATCAACAATTTAACACAACTAGCCCACCGTTGAGTGTTACATTAAATAATCAAAATAAATTTAAGTACAGCTCAGCCGAATATGATACTATCTATCCAAACAGTTTCAACAACATGCAAAACAGAGTTGAACAAGGATTGGGTTATACCAACAGAGGTGCATTACCTCGTTGGATGACTAGTGTGCAAGAAAATGGATATGTATTAGGGTTGACCAGAGCAGTGGTGTTGGCATATACCAAACCTGGTGCGTCAAAACTGGTATCCTATAGACTAAGGAACAGCGGATTTAAACTAAATTCTATAGACTTTGTAGTTGATCGATACCAATGGGACAACTACTTGTCTAAATTCTACGATGTTGAGACCAATCGATTCTTACCAAGTCGAGACACCACATTTGACAAGTATCCAAATTTGGGTGCCGGAAGTGATGTTATTGTTGGCTCTGTTATCAACCCTGTCACCAACTCAAACACAGTTACTATCACTGATAATTTAAAAATTGGGTATGGATGGATCTGTACTGGTATCGATACGTTGTCAGAAACTGTGGGAAATGTTTTAGTTGAATCTGTAGCACTCACATCGGTTGATGGATTAAGAGCATTAAATATGGTCTTATCCTCTAACATCACTGCACAGACAGGTGCAGTATTAAAATTTGATGGTACTGCTCGAGTCGACTATGCAGTCCAGGGTCCGTTTAGTCAAATAAATGGTAGTACTGTGGGCGACTGTAAACGGTTAGGCCTTATTGATGGTACTACTACGTTTGTGGAAAACGAACTGATTATTTTTGCAAATCAGTCAAATTTTGGTCCTGATTATTACAACGATGGGTGGGTACTGACCGATGGCGTGTCTACTGTGCCAGGGTATCTAGATAAACTATCCGGACTGAATGGATTTAATCGCAGAGGGGGCGCATGGGCAATAAACATAGAGCCTTTAGTTCCTTTGGGATTTGACAACCCCACAGTTGGATTTGATGAAGCAAGTCCAGGATTTGCTTATTCTAGATTTGATCAGGGCAGTGACTCGGAAATTACGTTAGAATTCAAATACGAAATTAATTTAACTCAAACTGTAAAAGTACGCACTGGTAAAACTTTTCCTGCCACCACTTTACAGTACAGAACAGTAACTGGCGAATCTGTGCCAAGATTCAGAGTATTTACAGGATCATTGGCCAGCGAGGAAACTACATTTGACGGAGGTAGCTGTCAATGTCGTGAAGGTGATCCAGGCAAAGGCGGTGTACGTGGCGGCACAGCGTTTAGTAATAATAGAGACAAATATATTATTCCAGAATCTGAGGATAAATATATCAAGTTCCCACAAAATGGAGTATTCGTATAAATGACAAGCCAAGTAAATCCAAATAATATTGACGGTACATATCCCGTTGCAGGCCAAGACAACGACAGTCAAGGTTTCCGTGATAATTTTACCAACATTCGTAATAATTTTACCTATGTAAAAGCTGAACTAGAAGACATTCAAAATAAGGCTGTTTTTAAATCTGCGCTAACCAACACAACACTAAGCAACGATCTAGCAGGTAATGCTATAGTTGGTGCCAGCTTCACCAGCTGGCGCGAAACCTATAACAATATTGGTGCAGTAAGTGGATCAATCACAGTTGATTTTGCCAACGGTAATTTTCAAAAGATCACACTATCAGGTGCAACAACTCTGGGATTTAACTTTCCCAGTAATGCTGCTAATCAAAATGCCAAAATTACAGTCTGGGTAAATGTAAGCAACTCTGCATACACATTAAGTATTCCTAGTGCTACTACGTTAGGCGACAAAGACACTATTGCTGGTATAAGTAGCAACACTATTACTTTTAGCGCAATTGAATTGGCCAATTCAAACGATTACTTGTTTGAATTTAGCACAGTGGATTATGGCACCACTATTGCAATAAAAGATTTAACCCGCAATCGTGCATATAATTTCAGTGGACTGACAGTATCTGGTGGCAACTTGGTTGCCAATACCACAACCACTTCAAATTCAACCACAACTGGTAGTTTTGTGGCCAAAGGCGGAGCAGGTATAGCCGGCAATATCAATATTGGCGGTAATCTTGTTACCAACGGTGGTCGTATCAACACCAATTATGTTTATGTTACACTAACTGATAGTCAAAACTTTGCTGCAAATATCAACTATCAGACATTGTTCATTGATACTGCAAGTTCAGCGACTATTGCTAATGCATATGTGACCTTGCCAACAAGTGCAACTGATGGCAGAGAAATTGTATTAAATTTCTTGGCTCCAATCACCAGCGTGTTTATTAACAAAGGTGGTGCAGGTAATTCTGCCAAAGTAAAATGGGTTGCCAACAGCGTGGCTTCATCTGGCAACGTCAGTGTTAAATTAATTTACAGTACAGCCAATTCTGATTGGCTACGAGCAGCTTAATTTAGTACCATTTAGATTGACTCCTGGTTTTGCATAATGTATAATTGTGCATACTAGGAGTTTTTTATGGCTATTGATTTAAACAAATATTATAATTTTGTTGCTGAAGTAACTTCCAAGCCGTCAAATGATCTGACCACATTTATGAATCGTCTGGACGAACTGGACGGTAACTACACGGGCAACGGAACACATGGACCAGATATCAATGTTCCACTGTTGCTCACAGCCGCACTAGGACTTGCTGCCGAAACTGGTGAGTTCTGCGAAATTCCTAAAAAAATGTTGTTCCAAGGTAAACCATTGACTGACGAAAATGTTTTTCACATGAAACGCGAATTAGGAGACATCATGTGGTACTGGATCAATGCATGTCGTGCGTTAAATTTAGATCCAAATGATGTCATTGCCGAGAATGTAAATAAACTTAAATCTCGTTACCCCGGAGGCGAGTTTGATCCGTACTACTCAGAAAATCGAAAGGCCGGGGATCTTTAAAAGGAGAGTCAAATGGGTCATCCACTAATGACAAACTTGTCTGAATTATCAACAGAAGACTTGCACAAGAAATACAATGAATTAATGACTAAAATGAACCAGGCTTATAGATTTGGTCCAGTTGGCATTATACCGCAGATGCAAATGGTACTAGAAGATTATCGCACAGAAATGAATAATCGAAATAGAAAACTAATGGACGAAATGGAATCAAAGGGTGACAAGTTCAAAGGCCTGATTGATATTAAAAAATGAAGTACGATAAGTTTGGTCAAGCATACACAACCAGCAACAATCTTTGCGAAATATTGTACCAGCACCCCGACATTGACATCAGTAAATTTCAGTTAGAAGACTGGGATCAATACAACAGCGCAATTCGCAATACTCACGCTGAGTTTGTAATGGTGGGGGAATATCACCCTTATCCATTTGACTACAACATTGACGTATTTCATCAAACTAAACAAAGTATTTGGCACATGCCCAAAGAGTACTCAGATTTAGATATTGCACAGTGGTTATTGGATCAATGCCGTACACAACAAGAGTTACAACGAGTCGGAGAAGAATTAATTCTATACCAAGAACGCAATTTGTTTGATTTGTTGCGTCAACTAAAGTACGTGATTGATACATGGCGCAAAAACAACGTTGTTTGGGGAGTAGGGCGCGGATCAAGCGTTGCTAGTTATGTACTGTATCTTTTAGGAGTACATAGAATTAACAGCATGTATTATGATTTAGATGTACACGAGTTTTTGCGATAAATATTGCAATAAGGGGAATTCAATGAAAAGAGTATATACTACTGCAAATGGTAAACGTGTCAGCATCGATGCTATTATTGCACAAAATGAAAGCACCATTGCTATAGGTAATATGAAAGTAAATGCACGTGGTGATCAATTAGGCCCTGGTGGTAAAGTAGAAATCACAAGGGATAAAGTCATGAACGATCATTATAAGTTAAACACACCAATGGCCATAGACGAGCCACCACAGCCCCGTCGTAGAGCAGTTGCCAAGGATATGACTGACGACTGGGTTGAGCCAGCAATTGAACAAACACCGACTGCAGAAACTGCCGAGCTACAAACTAGACTCAGAGGCAGCTTGGCCGACTCTGTAGCAAAAAATCAACCAGCTGGAAAACCTGTACCCAAGCGCACAGGCCCATCAAGAATTTAAAGGAAAATTATGGCATTCGAAAATCCGTTTGATCAGAAACGTGGATATCAATTCGCTATGGACATTGATGGCGAAATTAAACCATTAAATGACAATGTCATTGTCAGAGACATGGACTTTACTGGACGCAAACTCAGCAGCGGAATACTTTTACTTGGCGACGATGGAAAGACGGATGGTATCCGTCCACGCTGGGCC
>Ga0181348_1000305_pt1 | contig 20566 bp, 19 predicted proteins | sample Su13VDMM110DN_FD_130092 | JGI IMG/M metagenome (GOLD analysis project Ga0181348, IMG submission 130092) | Freshwater viral communities from Lake Michigan, USA - Su13.VD.MM110.D.N | ecosystem: Environmental > Aquatic > Freshwater > Lake | place: USA: Michigan | collected 2013-07-16
AATACGAGAAATCATAATGACACAAGTTGCAGTTATCGGTAATACAGGTTGGCAAAATAAAAGAAAAGTCCAAGAGACACTTCAAATGCTAAAACGTAAATTTCCAGAAGGATTAACTATTATTGGGGCTGGCGGTAATGAAGGTGCAAACTTTTATGTTCGAAAGTTTTCATTAGAATTTGGTTTAGAATACAAAGAGTTTAATCCGTCATTTTCTGGTTACAATCTATACTCAGCTATGCCAGAGTCATATTATGGGAAGAAATATCATTTTAGTCAATTGCATCACAGAATGAAACTCATTGCACAACATTGTGATTATATGATGATTATGAGCAATGAATCTGTGTTAGATCCTGTGTTAAAAACAGCATACACAAATATAAGTAAGTTAAATAAACCGGTAGTTATACTTGGTTGATATTTATAATAAATAAACAGTTATAAACAAAAGAAAGGTTACATTAATGGAATTACCCAAATTAAAAAAAATTGACCCAAACAAGCCAGCAAAAAAGAAAATTTTGCTATTAGGAGATGATTTTCGATTACCATCAGGAATTGGTACGGTTAGCAAAGAAATTATCTTCAATACAGTTAAACAATATGATTGGGTGCAACTTGGTGGTGCACTGCAACACCCTGACGCAGGAAAAATGTTTGATTTATCTGCAGAAATTATACAAGAAACTGGAGTAGAAGATGCATCAGTTAAATTAATTCCGGTTAATGGTTATGGTGATAAAAACATTTTATTTGCCATATTACAACAAGAACGTCCTGATGCCATATTACACTTTACAGATCCTAGGTATTGGATTTGGTTATATCAATTAGAACATGAAATTCGAACTACATTTAATACACCAATAACATATTACTCAATTTGGGATGACCTACCATATCCTATGTGGAATGCACCTTTTTATGGTAGTTGCGATATGATTATGGGAATTAGCAAGCAATCCGATAATATCCACAGAGAAGTGCTTAAACAGAACGGATTCGGTGTTATTGATTACGATAAACATCCAACTCCATTAGTTTCTAAAAAATGGAATGATGTAGTTACTGGATTTGTACCACATGGATTAAATCATAATGTATTTAAACCAATTGATAGAACATCTGAAGTATATCAACAAATGCATAAACGTATTAAAGACGATACTGGATGTGATTTTATAGTAATGTGGAATAACCGAAATATTCGAAGAAAACAACCAGGAGATTTAATTTTAGCATTTAAACATTTTGTAGATCAGTTACCTGAAGAAAAAAAGAAATCAGTTGGTTTATTAATGCATACTGACCCGGTTGATGATAATGGAACAGACTTAAATGCTGTTGCAAAAACATTAGCTCCAAATTGTAAAATTATATTTTCACAACAAAAACTATCAGCATTAGAATTGAATGCAATGTATAATGTAGCTGACGTTGTGGTTAATATTGGTAGCAATGAAGGTTGGGGACTAAGCAGCACAGAGGCAATGTTATCCGGAACACCAATTATTAACAATGTAACCGGTGGTTTACAAGACCAATGTGGTTTTGTTGATGAGGAAGAAAATTGGATTCAATTTGATGGCAATTTTTCAACCAATCATACCGGTAAATATAAATTGCATGGTGTATGGGCAAAACCAGTATTTCCTAGCAATCGATCATTGCAAGGATCACCGACAACTCCGTATATCTTTGATGATAGAGCTAAATTTGAAGATGTTGCCGATGCAATTATGTATTGGTATACTACTCCAGAAACATTGCGTAATGAAATGGGCTTAGCAGGTAGAGAATTTTGTGAAAAGAATGGATTAACTGCAGAAAATATGGGTAACAAAATGATTGAAATGTTTGAATATCTATTTAGTGTAGATAAACAATCTAGACCAAAATATACTTTGCATAAAGTTGAACCAGTAGAATATGAACAAACAGGAATAGTTACAATATGAGAACAGCAATTATAGCATCACCACTACAAACACAATCTGGTTATGGACACCATGCTCGAGAAATCGTTAAAAACGTTATAAACCAAAAAGCTTTGTCATGGGACATTAAATTATTATCATTACCATGGGGCGCAACTCCAATGAATTATCCGATATCAGAAGATGTTGCAAAACGTATAATTCCATTACCATTAACACAACAACCAGATATCTGGATACAAATATCAGTTCCAAATGAACTTCAACCGGTTGGTAAATATAATATTGGTGTTACTGCGGGTACTGAAGGGGATATTTGTCCAGAAGCATGGATTGACAATCTAAATTCTATGCAACTAGTTATAGTTCCTAGCAAATTCACTAAAGACGTATTTGAAAATACAGCAAAACAAAAAAACAAAATATTAACGACAAAAATTGAAGTCATTCCAGAATATTTTAATGAAACTATATATTCCACAAAAGCAGACAGTGCGATAAATGCCGAATCGGTCATAACAGTTTTAAACGATATTCCAGAGCAGTTTGCTTTTTTAACTGTAGGACATTGGTTGCAAGGCCAAATTGGTGAAGATCGAAAAAACATTGGAGCACTAATACATACATTTTTCTATACATTTAAAAATAAAAAGAATGCACCTGCATTGATTCTAAAAACAAGCGGTGCAACTTATAGTGTCATGGATCGTATGGATATTGAAAGTAAAGTCAATCAAATACGAGGTATGTTTGGCAATGCAAAATTACCAAATGTATATGTATTGCATGGTGAATTATCTGATGATGAAATGAATTCATTATACAACCATCCTAAGGTTAAATCGATGTTATCATTTACAAAAGCAGAAGGATTTGGAAGACCGTTGTTAGAATTCTCAACTACAGGTAAACCAATATTAGCACCACATTATTCAGGACAAGCCGATTTCTTAAATTCTGAACATATATGCACACTACCAGGTTCACTTACACAAATACATCCTTCAGCACAAAGTGATTGGTTAATTGCAGATGCAAAATGGTTCACCCCAGATTATACACAAGCAACTAAACTAATTGAAGATATATTTAAAAATTATAAAAAATGGCTAACACCAGCAAAGCGTCAACGTTATTTTGTTAATACTAACTTTACAGAGCAAGCTGTGAAACTTGAATATGATCGTGTATTTCATATCATTAATACTGATTTAGATAAACTACCAAAACCAGTAGAATTAAAGTTACCACAATTAAAGAAAATTGAGTTACCAAAACTACAAAAGGTTGGTGAATAGTATTAATTTTCATATAATAATAATATGAATATAACATATGCGATAACAGTCTGTAATGAATTCATAGAAATTCAGCGTTTAATGTCCTTTTTGCTTCTGCATAAACGTCAACAAGACAACATAGTAGTATTATACGATGAAGCAAATGGTGATCCCGAAGTAGAAGAATATCTACGGTCCCATTCATTGAATGGTGAATTTTCCTGGCATAAAGCAAGGTTTCAAAATCATTTTGCGGATTGGAAGAATCGATTAAGTAGTCTCTGTAATGGGGACTACATCTTCCAAATAGATGCGGATGAAGTGCCACATGAAAAGTTAATCGAAGTATTGCCGGATATTTTAGAAGCTAATAGTGTCGAAGTAATCAGAGTTCCAAGAGTAAATACGGTAGAAGGATTAACAGAATCACACATTGCGCAATGGGGCTGGAATGTTGATACGGAGAAACGAATTAATTGGCCAGATTATCAATGGAGGATATGGAAAAATATACCTACCATAAAATGGATAAATAAAGTGCATGAACAACTATCTGGATTTAATTCATATTCACATTTTCCAGATGCTGTTGAAATGTCATTATATCATCCTAAAACTATCGAACGACAAGAAAAACAAAATAATTACTATAATACATTATAAAATGGAAGAAATTTTAAAATTAGTTGAGCAATTTATTCAAGATAAACAATCTAAAAAAGAATGGGTAGCTGGTAAAGATTTAGTACAATACGCAGGAGATTATTTTAATGAAAAGGAATATGTTGCTGCGGTTAAGACATTGTTAGGTGGTTGGTTAGTTTTAGGCCAAGAAGGTATTCGTTTTGAAGCTAGATTTCCTAAGAAATTAGGCAAAAAATTGGGTATATTAACTAATAGCGGATCTAGTGCCAATTTGTTAATGATGGCAGCATTGACATCAAAGCGAGGATTAGGATTACCAAAAGGTACCAAAGTATTAACACCTATAGCAGGATTTCCAACTACAATTAATCCGATCCTACAACTAGGGTTTGAGCCAGTATTTGTTGACATTGAATTGGAGACATTGAATTTGGATTTAGATCAAGTTGAACAAAAACTAAAAGAAGATTCAGATATCCGAGTAATTACTTTTGCACACGTGTTAGGCAATCCACCTAATATGGATCGTTTAATGGAATTGGTTGAGAAATATAATTTAATATTCTTAGAAGATTGTTGCGATGCATTAGGATCTACATATAAAGGTAGAGAACTAGGATCATATGGTAAAATGGCAAGTTGTTCATTTTACCCAGCACATCATATCACAATGGGAGAAGGAGGTTTTGTTGCGTGTAATGATATGGAAACAGAACGTATATTGAGAAGTTTTAGAGATTGGGGTCGCGGATGCTATTGTGTCGGGAAACAGAATCAAATTGAATGTGGTATGTGTAATCAGAGATTTAGCAACTGGATACCTGCATTACCAAATGACGTATTTGATCATAAGTATGTATATGAAGAAATTGGTTATAATTTAAAACCAATTGAACTTCAAGCAGCGATGGCGTTTATTCAAATGCAAAAATTGGAAGAGATTGGTCAGATTCGAAGAAAGAATCACGCACTCATTGTGGATATATTTAAACCATATGCAGACTATTTCTATTTACCAAAAGCAACTCCAGATAGTGATCCAGATTGGTTTGCAGTTGCATTGACAGTTAAAGATGGTGCTGGATTTAGTAGAGCAGACTTTTGCCAATATCTAGAATCTAATAAGATTCAAACAAGACCATATTTTGCAGGAAATATTATGTTGCAACCAGCATATGAAGGAATTATGGATTCAGAACAAGTTATCAATGACTTTCCTGTGGCAAGAAAAGTAACTACCGATACATTGTTTTTAGGATGTAGTCCGGTTATATCAGAAGAACAAATTGCATATATTAAAACAATTGTAGATAAATTTTTTGAGAATAAATGAATATAGCATTTTTAACAGAGATGGGGTTTGTAGGTAAAATACCTGCAACCCATCCTAATATGCGAACAGAATTTGCTTGGATGTATGCATTAGATGCTATACACCATAATATACGAGACTATGCCAATGTATCTGGATATGATAAAGTATTTATTATATTTCCAAAGGGTAGGGTATTTCTAGATGCAGCTGGAAGCCGTTTATCAAATGAATCTAATCCTATTATTGATTTATTAGAATCAACATTTATTGAAACATTAAAACAACAAAACAAACTAGTTTACATTGTTCAAGAAGGTCCTACTTGGTGGTTTCATAATTATGAGATGATAGAACAAATTGGATTTATTAATATGATTCGTCAAAGTGATGGTATATATGCACATAACGAGTATGATACAAAATTTTGGAAAGGATATACTGATAAAGTTTTTGTTATGCCAACGTTGATGATAGAAACACCAATTCAGCATGTAACGTGGAATCCTGAAGATAAAACAATTATAGGTGGTAATTTTAGCAGATGGTATGGTGGAATGTCGTCATACATTGCAGCACAACAATTTGAAAATGAAATTTATACTATTAGTTCACACGCACAACGAGATTTAGAAGATCAAGTAGTAAAACATTTACCTAGAGTAATGTGGACAGAATGGATGGAACAATTAAGCAAGTTTAAATATGCAATACATTTAATGCCAACAATAGCAGCTGGCACATTTAGTTTAAATTGTGCATATTTTGGAATTCCATGTATCGGCAATGAAAAGGTAGATACGCAACGTGTATGTTACCCAGAATTATCAGTAGATGTGGATGATGTTGAAACTGCAATTAATCTAGCAAAACGATTAAAATTGGATACTGAATTTTATAATCATTGCAGTAATATATGTAAGGAAAATTATAGAAAATACTATAATTTAGAAAATTTTAATACAAAGATAATATGATAGTACAAATTACAATGGCTAGAAATGAGTTGCCATTAATTAAAGAAATGTTACCAATTTGGAGTAAATATTCAGACGGGTTTGTATTTTTATTAGACAGTAATACAGATGATACTGAAATGTATCTAAATGAAGTTAAATCTAAATATAATATTTTAGAAATTCTAACACATAACGAGTCCGATACAGTTGTAAAGATAGAAACAGATTTACGCCAAATGTTATTTGATACGGCAAAAAAATATTCAAATAATATCATATGTTTAGACGCTGATGAATATTTAGATGGTACCATGACAAAGGAGCAGTTATTAGAAATGATGACAGCCAATCCAAATACAGTATTTAATTTAAAATGGGTACAATATACATCGATAAATACAATTAGAGTAGATGGACCATGGAAAGATAATTGGAAAGATCGTATAGGTAATTATGAAAATCCATATCAATTTCAACGAGCACAGACACACTCAACTCACTTACCGATACCAGAAAAACAATTAATGGTTAATCCATCACACCTGTTTATTGCACATTTACAGTGGTTAGATAAAACATATGTTGCAATTAAACAATATTATTGGAAAGTTGTAGATTATGTTAATCACAAAAAATATAACGTTGATATTGTTGGTTATGTTGCTTATGACGCATCTGTTAATGATTTCAATTGGCAAGAAGAATATACATTTGATTTATTAAAAATTAATCCAGTTTTATTTGAAAATATTGCAATTCATAATAACTATAGATTATCGTATATAAAAGAACAAACTAAGTTACATAATATACCAAATTTAGGTAATTGGAATTATGATTTCCTTAATATGGATGAATCAGTTAAATCAAACGCAAATTCATATAAAATATCAGTAATTACCGGTATAGGTCCAAATAACATATATGATAAATTTATTAATCGATATTTAGAAAATGTTTTAGATCAACATTTTTTTGCACAAACTGAACATATAATAGTATATTCGGAGTGGAATGATGAATTCAATAAATTTTTAAAGTACCCTAACTTTAAATTAGTACAAGAAGATGCTAGATTAGGTGTATATAATGCATGGAACATTGGAATACAACATTCTACCACTGAATACGTAACAAATTGGAATATAGATGATATACGACATCCAATTAATACAAAAATAAAATATGATGCTATCACTAAAAATGATATTGACGTAGTATATAACTGGTACCATGGTACTGTTGATGACAAATTAAATTTTTACAATAACGATGGACTTAATGCGCAAGTAGAGTTTCCTGATAATTATGAAAATTATGCAATGCATGCTTGTCTAATCGGCCCAGATCCACTATGGAAGAAATCATTACATGACCATGTTGGTTATTTTGATTATGAAAATTTTAGAACAATTGGCGATTGGGAAATGTGGATCCGATTTGCAAAACACGGCGCAAAATTTAAATTAATACCAGAAGTTCTTTGTATTTATTTGGATCATGATAATACGGTTAGCAAAACAAATGTAAATAATGTAGAACTAGAAAAACAGCGATTATATGAAAAATATAAATGATATAACAATTGGAATTGTAACATTTCGACAAAGAGCTAATTTAATTAAAGAACTTATTAATCAAATTCGAACCCATGTCCCGGATGAAGTTAATGTAGTATTAGCAATAAATGGAAATAACGAAGAAGATATGCCGGATTCGTATAGAAAAGAAATGTTGGAACTTTGTTCTAACTATAACAATATCTATCCTATTATTTGCCCTGAATTTAAAAGTTTGTGTAAATTATGGAATACCCTAGTTATATTTAGTAAAACAGAATATAACTTTATTATATGCGATGATGTTAGTTACGAAAATACAGATATATTAAATAATATTTATAATTTTGTTAAACAATCTAATTCACAGTTTTTTACAATTAATAATCAATTTTCTCATTTTATATTAACTAAAAGTGTATTACATACCCTAGGTTACTTTGATGAACGATTAATCGGATTTGGTGAAGAGGATGGTGATATAATACACAGATTTATTGAAATATTCGGACAACGTATGCCTGATATTCAGATACCTGGTATTTATAATAAAGCTTCATATGAACTACGCAATGATCGTATTGAAACACATATTGATAATAAACCTAAGTTTAATCGAGAGTTTGCGTTATTAAAATATAAACAAGATCCAACTGGGATATACGGAATGTCACCAGTACCAGTTGTTAAAGTTATAGATGATTATCAGCAATATCCTTATGAAAATTTTGTAAGAAACAATAAACATAATATTGCTAAATTTGAAAAAGTTATATCGGATGAATAAAATATCAGTTTTCGGAGGATCTGGATTTATAGGTAGTAGATTTTGCCAAATGAATCTAGATGACGTGATTGTAGTTGATAGAAATGATTACAATCCTAAATCAAATAATATATTGTATTTTATTAGTACAATTGATAACTATAATATACATAATGATTTGCAGGTTGATATCAACACCAATTTAAATGTTTTAATGCATGTATTAAATAATATAGATAAAAATAATACAGATTTAGTATTTAATTTTGTTAGTAGTTGGTTTGTTTATGGAAAAAATGAAAACGTTCCATTTAATGAAGATTTAACAAATTGCAATCCTACAGGATTTTATAGTATAACAAAACGTTGTGCAGAGCAAATGTTAATTAGTTTTTGTGAAACATTTAATATTAAATATAGGATATTTCGATTAGCTAATGTAATTGGTGAGGGTGATACAAAGATCTCTAGAAAGAAAAATGCAATGCAATTTTTGCTTAAACAAGTTGTTAACAATGAAGAACTATTATTATATAATGGTGGAACTGCTAAGCGAGATTATATATACGTTGACGATGTTTGTGATGCGCTAAAACACTGTATACAGAATGCTCCAACCAATGAAATTATCAATATTGGTAATGGGCGCCCGGCTGCATTAATCGACGTTATCCAATCAGCAATAACAGAATCAAATTCAACTTCAATTATAACTAAAATGAAACCTCCACATTTTCATGATGTTGTTCAAGTTGAACATTCTTGGTTAGATATAACTAAACTAAAATCATATGGTTTTGTTAGTAAGTATAGTGTACATGACGCAGTTAAAAAATTAGTAAATTTTTATAAAAATAATATATGAAAGAAATAGTAATATCTAATATGATGCGGGCAAAAAACAAACAAAGCTTTTTTGCGTTACATCAAATACAGGATAAGATAAAAAGTTTATATCCAGGAGTACATGTAGAATTTCACATATTATGGGATGGTGTTAATGAAGGCAATTTTGAGGATAACGATTATTGGTGTAGTTTAATCGATACAAATATTGAAAATTTATATTCATATGATAAATCATTTTTTATTAATTATGTTAAAGAATATTATGATCTAGATTATGAATCCGAGTTTAATACATGGAAAGCCATATATTTTGTTCTAATGGCACACTATTTACGAAGAGTAAAACTTAAACATTATTATTTGATTTATGATGATGATGTATTGATTAACGATGATTTTAAACATATAACGGACTTAATGTTAAATAACATACCAGTTTTAATATCAGAGCCAATGAATTCGAATTGTGATAAGGTTATGTTTAATCAGTTAATTAGTATATATGGTGATGATTTTTACAAAATATATCAACAACGAAATCCAAATTTTTATGGATTTAATGCTGGGTTTCAGGGTATCGATTTAAGTATATATGATGAGTTTTTATCTAAAGACAGATTTAAATTTTTATTGGATAATTTTCAATATAAATCTGTATTAGATGAACATGGAAATGAGTTTTTTGGACCTGAACGGTTTGTTATCGATACTCAGCAACAATCATTTTTTGGTTTGATGAATGTTATATTATCTAAAAAGAATCCACATATATTAGATCCTAACGAATATTATGTTATTCCAAATTTTGGCACACATCCAATATACGGAGAATTGCACCCTGATCAGGAATTGGGTGGGTGGGGGCCTGCACTTAAATCTAAAATAACACATTTTATTGGACACACCCAAGGCAAAGGTAAGCCAATTGAATTTATAAATGAAGTAGATAAATATTTAAAATTAAAAAACTTTTTATAATATGAAAAAGATAGTATATATAACAGGATGCTTAGGATTCATAGGATCTTATGTAACGAGAACATGTTTACAAAAAGGTTGGTATGTAAAAGGCGTCGATAAACTAACGTATGCAGCTAACAATGATTTATTAGAAGAGTTTTTAGAATATGATAATTTTTCATTTATTAAATCAGACATTAATGATTTGAAATTTTTATATGATTGTGATTATGTAATCAACACAGCAGCAGAGACACATGTAGGTAATTCAATATCTAATAGTGATGATTTTGTTCATTCAAATATAGATGGGGTTCATAACCTATTAGAGTTAATTAAAAATCATCGAGGCGAAAATGCAAAGAAACCAATATTCTTACATTTTAGTACAGATGAGGTATATGGCGATATTGAGGATGGAGCTCACATTGAAACTGATTTATTAAAACCTAGTAATCCATACTCAGCAACAAAAGCTGCGGCCGATATGTTAGTATTAGCTTGGGGTCGTACTTATGAATTGCCATATATAATAGTTAGACCAACAAACAATTATGGAGTAGGTCAGTACGTAGAAAAACTAATACCAAAGGCGTGTAAATATTTAAAATTGGGACGAAAAATTCCGTTACATAATAACGGAACTCCAATTAGAACTTGGCTACATGCACAAGACACGGCCAATGCTATTATAACTATTATAGAATCAGGAAATATCAATGAAATTTATAATATTAATGGTGATTTCGAACAAAGCAATTTGGATACTATTAAAAAACTTCTTATATTATATAATGTAAGTGAGTCTGAAATGTATGAATATATTGATTTTTCATGCACGCGTCCCGGTCAAGATGTTCGTTATGCATTAGATGATTCTAAATTGAGATCATTAGGTTACGCGCCAAATGCTAAGTTTGATTTGGAATTACAAGAAATAGTAAGTTATTATAATCACAAGTTTATATGGTAAAAGTTAGTGATGTTATTGCAGAATTTTTAGTTAAAAATAACATAGAAGTAGTATTTGGTATAATAGGATCTGCTAATTCTCATATTTTTAATTCGATACACCAAAATACGAATATACGATTAGTTTCTGTACATCATGAACAAGCCGCTGTAATGGCTATGGGTGCATATTATAGATCCACAGGAAAACTATCAGTTGCATTAGTAACTGCCGGTGGTGGATCTTCAAATGCATTTACTGGGATATTATCTAATTGGGCAGACTCAATTCCAGGTATAATTATATCTGGCCAGGAACAATCATATTATATTTCAGAATACAGCGATATGCGTATGTATGGAATTCAAGGATATGATTCAGTTGATGTATTTTCTAAATATACTAAACTATCAACTAGAATTACCTGTGATAATGTTTACGATACATTTACTAATACATTTAAAATAACACAAACTGATAGGCCAGGTCCTGTCTTTCTAGAAGTTCCATTTGATACACAAGGGCAGTTAATTGAACAACAAGAAATAGTACCATTCAGTAAACAAGCATATAATCATTTATACGAAGAATCAAATAATATTATACAGTTATTAAATAATAGTAAACGACCAGTAATTATTGCGGGTGCTGGAATTAAACTTTCAGATAGTGAGCAATTATTTAAACAATTCATTTCAGCCAACAATATCCCTACTATACTAACTTGGTCAGCAGTAGATTTGTTAGATGAATCAAATCCTAGTAACTTTGGTAGATCTGGGGTACATGGTCAAAGATCATCTAATTTCATTGTGCAAAATTGCGATTTATTGATAGTAATGGGTAGTAGATTATCATTATTACAAACAGGATATTCTCGTGAAGAATTTGCACCCAATGCAAAAATAGTACATATTGATATTGACACATCTGAAACAAATAAATTTAATCATGTGAATATCAATAAAAATATTGCAGATATATTATATAGTTTAAATCGCTTACAAGATCAAATTAAATTAGATATATCTGAATGGATATTGCATTGTAAACAACTTAGATCTAAATTTAATCGAGTTATGCCGGAGCATTTAAAAGATCTAACAAATTCATATACATTTATAGATACATTCTCAAAAAAATTACCAGATAACTATACAATTGTAACAGATATGGGTACTGCATTATTGAGTGGATTTTATGGATTTAATATTAAACCAAACCAAAAAATGTTTACTTCATTAGGTTTAGGTGAAATGGGATATGGATTAGCAGCAGCGATTGGCGCTGGATTTGGAGATCGTCCTGTTATGTGTTTGAATTGTGATGGTGGTATGATGATGAATATTCAAGAATTACAGACAATAAAAACACATAACTTACCAGTTAAAATTGTCATATTTAACAATGATGGGTATTTGATGATAAAGCATACTCAAAATATGTTATTTAGTGGCAATCGAACTTGCGTCGATAGAAATACAGGTGTTGAACTTCCCGATTATGAAAAAGTAGCAGATGCATTTGGTTTTGAATATTTTACAGAGATTGATAGTTTTTTAGAATTTGAAGGACACGCATTCTTAGAAGTATTTATGGATCCAAATCAAGAATTTATACCAAAAGTTCGAGGAATAAAAAATAATGATAATACTATATTACCAGGGTTGTTAGAAGAAATGTCCCCAATTTTACCATTAAGTGAAGTTCAAGAATCAATGTTCATACTAAATGAACGAAGTAAAACAATGTTAAGATGAAAAAAATAAAAGTAGCAATTTTAGGATCTGGAAATATCGGCACAGATTTATTATTAAAATCATTAAAATCACAATTTCTAGAAGTTGTAGCATTCGTAGGTAGACGATTAGATTCGGATGGAATGCTAGTAGCATCAAAACATCCAATAACATTATCAGACAAAGGTATACATTATTTTATCGATAATCCGAATTGTTGTGATGTAGTTTATGATTGTACTAGTGCAGCTGATGCTAAAGAACACGCAAAGATATTCAAAGAGCAGGGAATTAAAGTTATTGACTTAACACCAGCAAAGGTTGGAGATATGTGTGTTCCTGATGTTAATTCATCAATAATACTAACAGATGATAATGTTAATATGATTACATGTGGTGGGCAGGCAGCATTGCCAATGCTACATCTATTATCAAAACGATGTAATGGTCTAGAATATATTGAAATTGTATCACAGATTGCGTCGAAGAGTGCAGGTTTAGCAACTAGAGTTAATGTTGACAATTATATTAAAACAACTAAACAAGCTATAACAAAGTTTACCGGATGTAACAATACTAAGGTTATATTAAACTTAAATCCAGCCGAACCATGTGTTGATATGCAAACTACAATTTTTATAAAAACTCAAGATATTAAAATAGATGGCTTGGTTGAGGAGATTGCAGAAAAAATTGAACAACTAAAAACATACATACCATATTATGAGTTAGTATTACCACCAACCATAAACGAATCAGGTATATTGGTATTGAGTATTCGAGTTAAAGGTGCTGGAGACTATTTACCAGAATATGCTGGAAATTTAGATATTATTAATTGTGCTGCAATAAAAGTTACAGAAAAATTAACATCATTATGAAAAATATTATTATAACAGATTCTAGTTTACGAGATGGAAATCATAGTGTTAAACATACAATTAGTTTAGACAGTATTGAGAGATATTGTAAATTTGCAAATAAAGCAGGAATTCCAATTGTAGAAGTAGGACATGGAAATGGATTATCTGCATCATCATTATTAATTGGAAAATCTCCAAACACTGATAAAGAGATGCTAACTGTTGCTAAAAAACAATTAACTAATTCAAAATTAGGTATACATACTATTCCTGGTTTGTCAACTGTTGATGATGCAATGTTAGCAGCAGATTATGGTGTTGATGTGTTTAGAGTTGCAACTCATTGTACAGAAGCAACTCTATCAAAATCTCATATCGAATACTTATCAAAAGCTGGCAAGGAAGTATATGGAGTTTTGATGATGAGTGCATTAATTAGTACCAAAGAATTAGTTGAACAAGCTAAAATAATGGAAGGTTATGGTGCACAGGCTATTATCATTATGGACTCAACTGGTACTTATTTACCGAATGATGTACAAGAAAGGGTATCAAGTCTTAAGGAATTTACTAATATAAAAGTAGGATTCCATGCACATAATAATTTAGGATGTGCTGTTGCTAATTCATTAGTTGCCGTACAATCTGGAGCTGATATGATTGACGTTTGTATTCGAGGGTTTGGTGCAGGCGCAGGTAACGCTCCATTAGAACTAATATTACCAGTATTCGAAAAAAGTGGATATCAAACAGGTATTAGTTTTAGAGATACAATTAAAGAAGCAGATGCTGTTATGGATTATCTTATACCAAGTGCACCAATAACAACTCCAATTAATGTATTAACTGGATTAACAAAATTATTTTCTGGATTTGAAAAGCCAATTATAAAAGCTTCTAAATTATATGACGTAGAATATTCATCATTAATTTTCGAATTAGGAAATAGAAAATTAGTTGCAGGACAAGAAGATTTGATACTAGAAGTTGCTCAAAAATTAAAAAACAAATGAAAATATTAATAACTGGCGGAAATGGTTATATTGGTAAATCTTTATATAATGCATTTAAAGATATGTGTGATGTAACCGTGGTTACTAGAAGTGATTTTGATTTAACTTCATATGAAGCTATGAATAAATTTTTTCAAGGAAAATATTTTGATGTGATTCTTCATACTGCGGTAAAGGGTGGTAGTAGGTTAACAGAAGATTCGTATACAGATATGGATATAAATCTAACAATGTATTATAATTTATTACAACATAAATCACATTATAGTAAATTAATACACTTTGGATCTGGGGCTGAAATATACAATCCAGATTCTCCGTACGGCTTAAGCAAACGGGTAATTTCTAAATCAATATCAAATATTGATAATTTTTATGATATTCGAATATATGCTGTGTTTGACGAAAATGAATTACCTACTAGATTTATTAAATCTAACATATTACGATATATTAATAATGAGCCTATGGAAATTCATGAGAACAAGGAAATGGATTTCTTTTATATGAAGGATTTGATTAAAATTGTAGATCATTGTATACAAACAACCGATCCATATAAATCCGCAATACACTGCACATATACAGATGTTTTTAGATTACGATATATTGCAGAAATGATTAATAATTTAGATACACATCGAGTTAGAATTGAAGTAGAACGAGATAACGGAAAGCCATATACTGGAGCATTCAATGATTTGGTTTTACCATATGATGGTTTAGAATTTGGAATTAAAGAAACATATAATAAAATTAAAGAAACATATGCAACTAATTAGTTTTTGTATCAACACTGCACGAAATGAATTAAATCATATTCAGTTATTATTTAAATCATTGCAACAAAACTTATCTACATTAGATCATGAAGTTATAGTTTTTATTGATAGTGATAATCAAAATACATTTGATTGGCTATTAACACAAAAAGAAACATTTCCAAATCTTAAAATATTAAAAAATGAATTACCGATATGTTATGGTTATGCTAGGAACATCAATGAAATGTTTTTGCAAGCATCACATGATGTAGTATCATATTTACAGTCTGATATGGTCGTTTGTAAAGATTATGATTTAGAAGTGTTAAAACATATACAACCTAATATGATAGTTTGTTCTACTAGAATAGAGCCACCATTACATGGAAATTCTGGAGAAAAGATAACACATGATTTTGGTTTAGATCCGGTTAGTTTTGATTTAGATAAATTTACAGAATATACTGAATCACAAAAGCAAAAAAAAATAACCGAATACTTCTTTGCACCATTTACTTTATATAAAGATACATGGAATTCAATTGGGGGACATGATACTAGATTCCGGAGATCTCGAGAAGATTCTGATATATTAGTTAGGTTAACATTAAATAATACAAACATCATACAGATTTGGAATGCATTGGTTTATCATTTTACATGTACATCTAGTAGAGGCAAAGATTGGTTTAATACAAATAATACAGAAGCTCAGCAAAGAACGCAACTTCAACAATATGCTGATTCAATTGAACTAAGTAGATTTTTTAGAAAGTGGGGTAGATTTTCTCACGATATAAAAAATCTACCATTATACAATATATCATCTATCATTACTGGTACGCTTAATGAACAAAATGCATATAAGTTTAAAATTATAGAACCATTTTTTAATAAGATACAAACTAATAAATATTTTATTGATTCATTGCAACATGATTATATCAATCAACATCAAGCCGCGAATGAATTATTAAATATAACTACACAACTATGGCAAGAACATTCATATATGTATACGGATGATAATTATTTAACTAGAATATTAGAAACTGATGTACAAGATGATGTGGTCATAACATTTGATTTAGATCAATTAACAGACTACCATGCAAAATCATTTATATTGAATATGCACGATATAATTGATAATACAGAAGATACTGGTGAGTTTTCGTACGATATATTTCATATAAACATTTCTCATAAACAAAACATATCTAGCAAAAAAATACACATACAAAATCCTAAAATAAAACAGCAACACTCATATACAATCCATTAATGCGTATTGGCATATTTATATATAAATAATATAATATAGGTGTAGTTACTTTATGAGTAAATTAAAAGATTTTCAGAAACATTATTATGCTCCTACTCCAAAGCGTTGGAGAAAATTAGGAGATGCATTACTAGGTGTTAGCACTACCATTACAGGATTTGCTATTATGGAAGAATTTAAATGGTTAGCAATATCAGCACTAGCACTAGGAGTAATTGGTAAATTTTTAACAAACTTTTTTAAAGAAGACGATCAGTTAGATCTAGAATCTTAAGCTGGAAATAGGAGGACACAATGAAAACATCGTCGGCGATTTTATTATCATGCACAGGAGCAGCAGCATTCATATGTAGTTATTTTTTCAAATTAACCATGGACAATGCAGATCAATATTTAGGTTTAATTTCGGTTATGTTTTTAGACGGGTTCTTTGGTATTATTGCAGGAATCAAAAGAGAAGGATTTCAAACATGCAAAGCACTTAAAGTATTACGCACTACTGCAATTTGGATCATTATATTAACTGTGCTTCTTTCTGTGGAAAAAGGATTTAGAGGTACTGCTTGGTTAAGTGAAACAATCATAATACCTTTCCTAGTATTCCAATTAATTAGTGCACTAAAGAATGCATCGATGGCGGGATGGATCAAATCAGATTTAGTTAATACCATATTAGACAAAATAGATAATCACAAAGGTGATAGATCACAAAACAAAACAAATGAGTTATAAACAAATTGCAATAGCATTTTTTCTTTTTATGATGGGCCAAATACTTGTATGGATACAATTAAATGGCCCTTTGTTGTGGCTATGGGCTAAGGAGTGGCGTTGGGCACTTATTATTATGGGTATGCCAATCACAATGATATTCATGCATGCAACTGAAAATTCAGTTAATGGTTTTAATGGTATGTTTTGGCCCGGTAGGTTTATATCATTTACAGCTGGAATAATTATATTTAGCACACTTACCTATATATTTAAATCAGAACCATTAACAACCAAAACAATGATATCGGTTGCATTAGCATTTTTATTAATACTAGTGCAACTCTTTTGGAAATAAACATATTTATTTTAAAATAGAAATTATTTTATGAATTCCACAAAAACTTTATTCGAACGTATTATACGAGAAGAGTATTCTATATTAAAACGGCAACATGCTCTTAACGAATTCTTTGCACCAGATCAATATGATCCATCATTAGACAAAGCTTCTTGGACAGATACCAATGAAAATCCATTGGAATTAGATACTTTCTTAAAAACAGCAGGAGCCAAACCTATTAAAGCTGGATTAAATATACATCGCTATCAATTAGATGTAAAAATAAAAGATCCAAATAGTACTACCAATACAGCTGAGAAAGAGGATAGATTACGAGTATCATATCCAGATGATAATTTGCGAAAAGGTTCAATTTACTCAACAAATACTGCAACTGATATATACTACGCATATAATTCCACAGAACAAAAATTGCATATATATTCAGATAATTCGTATGATTGGAATAACTATCAAGGATATATTGATTCATCTGGAATATACCACATCAATGTAATATCTGACCCATCTAAAGAAGAACTAACTGGTTATGATAAAGTTAGTGACGTTGGTCACACTATACTTAATTGGGCAGGTTTCATACCTGTTATTGGTGACGTTGTGGATGGTGTTAATGCAATATGGTATTTAACAGAAGCAATTATCCAAGATGACACAGAAAAATATTGGGAGGCCGCATTTTCTGCAATTGCAATAATTCCAATTATCGGTTCAGCAGTTATAACTCCAATCCGCCTAGCAATTAAACCAGTTAGAAGTTGGTTCTTTAAATTGATACGAAGAAATGATCCTGATGTTTGGACTACATTGGTTAGACAAGGAAACCTGCAGCCTGAAATGTTAAAAGCATTAGGAGAAGGCTTTGCAGAACTACAAAAATTAATTAAAGGTAGTAGCAAAAAGAATTTAGATCCTAAATCTATGGATTTAATTGACCAATTAAGAATGCAATTAAAAACTCAGAATGGTACAATAAACAAAGCATTACGAGAACTAGAACAGTCTGCAGCACGTGGAGCAGATGATTTAGCTGCAGCTCGCGGAGCATTGAATACTACCGTAAGAAACACCGGACAAGTTGTGTCGGATAAGGTTAGTAGTATTATTAGTAAATATGGATCTAAACTATATTTACCTACTGGTGCATTTGGTAAGGGATTACGACGAATTCCAAAACTATCACAGTTTGCCACAAAAAAATCATTAGCAATTGCAAAATCTATAGAAAAACAATTTACAAAAGATATATCAAACCCAGATAAATTAGCTGGAATACTTAATATTATGTCAAGCAGAAAAGAATTGATTATTAAGGATATACTGCCAAACATCAAATCAAACCCGGCATTTGCAAGTATAGTAGCAAATTCTGGAATTTTTCGGATAGGATCGAATGCAGGAACTAAGAATATTGGAGATGTATTCCGACAAATGCAAAAAGCAGATCCTAAATCTTATGAAAATATTGTAGGTAATATTGCTGAGCATGCAATGACGAATAATAATGTAGCTTGGAGTTTATATCGCCAAGATGCTAAAAAAACATGGAAGGGTACATTTAATGCAAAAAACATGATGCAGGAATTAGGAACTTTTGGTGATAATAGTTTACGCAAATGGGTAGATATCATTTATCAGGAATTGAGTGATGTAGGCGAAGATATAACATTAACACCAGAAGAACAAGATAATCCAACTGCTGTAATATATCCGATACTAAAAAGGGCAGTTGAACTAGCATCATTTGGAGCAATTAACCCAGAAAAAATACAAAAACAATACAAAGAGTTTACTCAAACCAATCCAATGGCTAGAACAGCATTAGGTGTATTGGGATATAAATCTGATGATGAAACTGGTGCTATTTATAATACTGGAGACATGGCATACAACCCATATGAAGAAGCTGGTGGTAGATATTAATGATATGTTAAACGAGTACGAAACACAAAATACATTGAATCCAAAGCTTTGGGATGGAGATCAACTTCATCCTAAACTTCGTGTTGGGTTGTTGAAGATAGCCAAAGCATTTTATAGGTACTTAGGAATTGATACTCCGATTAAAGACATATTGTTGATTGGTAGTAGTGCAAATTATAATTGGACTAAACATAGTGATATTGATTTGCATGTTTTAATTAACTATTTAGATATAAATGATAATTATCATGTAGTTAATGAATTGATGCATGCAAAGAAAACACTATGGAATCAAAATTATCCATTAACTTTTAAAGGAATGAACATAGAATTATATGCACAAGATTCCAAACAAGAAATGCATTCATCTGTTGGTGTTTATTCAATGATGCGAGGTAAATGGCTTAAGAAACCAAATGCAGAAACAATTTCAATTGATGATGAGTTAATTGAAAAGAAAGCGGAACCATATGCGTATGAAATTGATAAATTGAGTCCACGTGACCCAAAGATTGAACAACGCATACATAGTTTACAAACTCGATTAAAACATTTACGACAATCTGGCTTGGATTCTAATGGTGAATATTCTATAGAAAATATGGCATTCAAACATCTTCGTAATAAAGGATATTTAGAACGTTTAAAACAACTAGAAAAATCCATAACAATGAATCAATTA
>Ga0181348_1000306_pt1 | contig 20555 bp, 26 predicted proteins | sample Su13VDMM110DN_FD_130092 | JGI IMG/M metagenome (GOLD analysis project Ga0181348, IMG submission 130092) | Freshwater viral communities from Lake Michigan, USA - Su13.VD.MM110.D.N | ecosystem: Environmental > Aquatic > Freshwater > Lake | place: USA: Michigan | collected 2013-07-16
CACGATCGGATTCAAGCGCAATCCGTTCGTGGCTATGCAACTGGAATACGGGATGATGATGCGCCGGATGATGCAGGAGTTCGGACTAACGCCGAGCGCGCGCGCGCGCCTAGTAGCACCAAATGAAACCAACCAAATCCAAGCCATCTTCAGCCGCAAAGCGACCGCGCTTTAACAAGTGGTCGGCTGAAGCGTTTAACTTCCTTCCGAGATATGACGCGATTGCTACGCGCGGCGACAACGTCTGGAACCCGGACGCGGCAAAGCACGCGATCAATTTCATCGAGGGACTATGCAAGTTTACCGAAGGGAAATGGGCTGGTGAGCCGTTTATCCTCCTGAAGTGGCAGCGTGCGCTTGTCGGAAACCTATACGGCTGGATGCGGCCGGACGGTACGCGCCGCTACCGACAGGCGCACATCCTCGTCCCGCGTAAGTCCGGCAAGACGGAACTAGGCGCGGCGCTGGCCTTGTACCACCTCCTTGGCGACGACGAGCCGACCCCTGAAGTTGTCGGTATCGCGCGCGACCGCGCACAGGCTAAGTTGTGTTTGAAGCGCGCGTGCCGGATGACCGAGCAGGAGCCGCTCCTAACCCAGCGAACGGAAATCTATCAAGCGCGTCTAGTAGCACCGCAGTCCTACGGCGTTTATAAAGTCCTGTCTGCGGACGCGCCATCGGCGCACGGTCTGAACGTCAGCGCCTGTATCGCGGACGAAGTCCACGCGATGGAGAACCGCCGTGACCTTTGGGAAGCCGTGATGACCTCGATGGGCGCGCGTAAGCAGCCGCTGATCATCAGTATTACTACGGCCGGAACGCTTCGCGAGTCACTAGAACATGACCTGTTCCAATACGCGCAACGGATCTGCGATGGTTCGCTAGACAACCCGGCATTCCTACCGTGCCTTCACTACGCGGACGCGGAAGACGATTGGCAATTGGAGGCTACTTGGCGGAAAGCGAATCCAAGTATCGGCGAGACTTCAACGCTGTCGTGGTATCAAGAAGAGGCGAAGCGCGCGGCGGATCAGCCATCCTATGAAACGGCCTTCCGAACGTATTACCTATGCCAGCACATTACATCGGCGGAGCGATGGGTACGCATGGCCGATTGGGACAAGTGCCGCAAGGACTTTGATATTGCTTCGCTCGTCGGCTTGCCTTGCTACATGGGTATTGACTTGGCGCAGACAACCGACCTGTCAAGCATTGCGTGCGTTTGGCTAGACGGCGACCAGATGTACATAAAGTCGTGGAACTATTCGCCGGAAGTCGGCGCTGGTATCCGTGCTAGGCGTGATGGCGTTCCGTATCTAGAATGGTCGCAGCGCGGATGGCTTACGCTGACTCCCGGCGACACGACCGACTACCAGTACATTGTCAAGCAAGTCGAGACAATCGCGCTTCAGCATAAAGTTCGGATGATTGCATATGACCCGTACAACGCACAGAACCTCGCGAATGATCTTGAAGGGAAGGGAATGAATGTCGTCCGAGTCCCGCAATCGTTCCTCAACCTTGCAACCCCAACCCGAATGTGGGAGCGGTCGATCACAGGAGGAAACTTCGCACACGATGGCAACCCTGTCCTCACTTGGGCTATGTCCAACTGCGTTGTTGAGCGGGACGCTAACGACAACCCGCGCCCGTCCAAACGTAAGAGTGTCGAACGAATTGACCCGGTCGTTGCGGGAATCATCGCAGTCGCCGCCAGTCTCCACGATGAAAAACCAGCCGCAAGCGTTTACGAAAACAGGGGACTGATATGGCTCTGAAGATTCCGTTCATCGGCGAGATTGAGTTCCGCAAGTTTCAATCGACTACATCGGTTGGACAGCCGCCATCGGGCGGTATGCAGGTCTATACCGGGACAGTCTCGGACACCGGGCAATACATCACGCCGACCGCCGCGCTGGCGTGCAGCACCGTTAACGCTTGCGTACAAGCGATCGCGACCGAGTTGGCTAAGTTGCCGTGGGCGGTGATGGCGAATACTCCGAGCGGCCGCACCGTCATGCGCGACCATCCGGTGTATCGGCTGCTGAATGTCGAGCCGTGCGGAACGATGACGGCGCTGACATGGCGCGAGTTGATGCTGACGAGCGCGTGCCTAACGGGCAACGGCTACAGCCTGATTGAGCGTGGCGCCGATGGTCGGCCAATCGCGCTGCACTTTCTCCGGCCTGACCTAATGGAAGTGACCCGGCTCGGCGATGGTTCGATGGCCTATATATACGGCGGCGGTATCGGCGAAGGAGGACGCACCGTGTTCTCGTCGCAAGAAATCTTCCACCTCATGTGGATGAGTCCGGACGGGCTGCTTGGCTATTCCCCGATTTCGTTCGCGCGACAAGCCATCGGACTTTCGTTGGCTGCTGAATCGTTCGGCGCGTCCTATTGGCGCAATGCTTCGCGCCCGTCCGGCGTTTTGACTACCGACCGCGACCTGTCGCCGGAGGCCGTTGGCCGGATGCGGGAATCGTGGGAGTCTCGTATGCGCGGCGTGCAGTCGGCTGGCGCGATCGCCGTTCTTGAAGGCGGACTGAAGTACCAGCAGATTAGTCTTTCGCCGCAGGACTCGCAATGGCTTGAAGGCCGCGCGTACCAGCGTGAAGAAATCTGTTCCATGTTCCGCGTACCGCCGTCCGTCATCGGAGTCGGCAACAAGCAGTCCTACGCCAGCGCGGAACAAGCAAACCGCGAATGGGTCACTAACTGTCTTTCGTCTTGGGCGGCTCGGCTAGAAGCGGAAGCGCGCCGGAAGTTGTTCCGCCGCGACGAGTTGATTGATACGGAGATCAGTTTCGATGCCATGCTGCGCGCCGACCTGATGACCCGTTACCGTTCCTACAGCATCGCCCGGCAGTTCGGCTTTATGTCAGTCAACGAAATCCGCTCCGAGATGGGGCGCGACTCAATCGGAGTACAGGGTGATCAGTTCCTCCAGCCAGCAAACATGGTGCCAGCAAGTACCCCGTTTGGCGGCGACAACTTCAGCGACATTACCGCCAGCGGCGATGTGAAACCTGACGTACCGATTGATGAGGCTAGTAGCAATGAGTGAAGAACGCGCATACAGTCCGACAGATGGCATGGTTGAAGAAGCAAAGCGCGGCCTTGAATGGCGCCGAGAGTTCAACCGCGGCGGTACGGAAGTCGGAGTTGCTAGGGCAAGAGACATTTCAAATCGTGCAAGTCTTTCAATCGACACTATCCGCCGGATGTCTTCGTACTTCGCTCGTCACGAAGTCGACAAACAAGGGCAAGGATTCAAGCAAGGCGAAGACGGCTTCCCGTCAGCAGGTCGCATTGCGTGGGCGCTATGGGGTGGAGATCCGGGCAAGTCGTTCGTCGCAAACATCACAGAGCAATTAGACAAACAGCAAGATCGAACCATGAGCAACGTCACCTATTTAACGGCCGAGCGCGAAATCCGTACCGCAGTCCTTCGACTTGAGAAGCGCGACTCCGCGCCATCGGTGCTGGTCGGCTATGCATCAACCTTTGACCAGCCGTACTCAGTCGAGCGCGTGCAGGAAACCATCGACCGCCGCGCGTTCAACCGGACGCTTGTCGAGCAGCCGGACGTATTCGCGCTCATCGGTCACGATCAGTCGCGCGTGATTGCGCGCACCAAGAACGGAACGCTGTCGCTGCTCCCGGATGAAACTGGTCTGCGCGTCGAGATTTCGCAGGTCGATACAACCGAAAGTCGGGACGCTTTCGCGCTGGTCGAAAGCGGAACGATTGATTCAATGTCGTTCGGCTTCAGCGTGGTCGATCAGAAGTTTGAGAACCGCGAAGGAGTAGTGCATCGGAAGATTATGGATGTGAACCTGTACGAAGTTTCGCTGGTTGCATTTCCTGCGAATCCTGCTGCTACTCTGAGCAAGCGCGCGCGCGACCTTGCCGAATGCGCCGTCCTCAATCGCCGTGCTATTCGGCTCCCGGTCGCACCAATTTACAAAGGAACCAAATGAGAACCGAGTATCGAGTCGAAGCAGAAGAAGAAGTAGGAGTAGTTGGTGTCGGCAAGGGAGGTGGTTCTTCTCCCGCGCAGCCGCAGGGACAGCAGCAAGGCGCAGGAAACGTCCTTGGCTTTGAACCGCCGCTGGGAATGATTTCCGGCGGCATGGGTACAGGTGCTGACCTTATTGCTCAAGGCATCCAAGAAATCATCGGCAGTCGCATCTACGAAACGTGGCTACTGCGAAACATCCACCGCGTAGACGCATCGTCTGCCATGCGAATGATTGATACTTACATGGCTTCAGACGGCGCAACTCCTCCGGTCTTCAATGTCAAGACAACGACACCGATGAAGTTGAAGGTGCCGTATTCAGTCAACGAAGACGTTGCGCGCGTTGTCGCCGAAGATGCTTCGCTGGCCGAAACCAGCGCGACCTTCGCGCAGTATTCGCCGTCCTTCGTGACGTTCCGCACAAAGCAAGTTGTGTCAAACGAACTGCTGAATGATGCCAAGATCCGCGAAATACTTGGCTACCAGTTTGCCGAGAACATTGCCGAATCACTTCAGGCGTATGTCCTGACGCAGATTGGTTCTGCCGTAGCCGCAACCGCGCGCCATCATCGCAACCCAACTGGCGGAAGTGTTGGAACGACTACGGGCATTCCTAGCCTTGACATTCTTGAAGCGTTGGTGTCGTCTACGCCGATTGCCGCTGGTTGGACTACTGCAACTGCCGGAGGCATTGCGGCTGAAACCCCGTTGTTTAAACAAGTAGAGCGGCGCAACTTGATGATTGCTTCGCATCCAGCCGCAGTATCTACGTTCCTCAGCAGCCTCAACGCAACAGCCAGCGGAGTCGCTTCGGCTAGTCATAGCATCGTATCCGCTTTGAATCGCGACCCCGGAGTTGTCACTACGGTTCTTGGAATCCCGTGGTACACCGATGAATCGTTGCCGAAGCCGTCTGTGGCTGGTGCGACCTCAGCGACTACGCCGCATATTCTGATCTTCAACCCGCTGCAAGTATTGCTTGCAATCAAGTCGCCCGTGCGCGTATACCTTGACACAGAATCGGGAATGGCGTCTAATCAAACAACAGTTCATGCGACCTTCCGCGCTGCCGGGTCGATGCTGAATCCGAAGTCGGTAGCGGCTTACTCACTAAAGACACTCACAGCATAAGGAACCACAGAATGAATATCAAAGAAATCACGGACGAAATCGGCGCTATCTACGAACGCATGAAGGCCATGGTCACAGGCGCAACCGACTCCGGTACGCCTATGAACACCGAGTTGGAGACGGAGTACGAAGCCAAGAGCAAGCGCCTGACCGATCTGATCAAGTTGCGCGACCAGCACTACGGACTTCTTGATGCACAGGCAAAGGCCGTAACTAATCGCCGCGAAGTGATTGGTGAAATCGCCGAAGCGCGTCAACTGTCAACCAAGCGCACTACGCAACTTGAGTCAACGCTGAATAGCGAGGAATACCGCAGCGCGTTCCTTCGCTTCCTTTGCGTTGGTCATAGCGGTCTCAACAGCCATGAGATTCGTGTGATGACTGAAGGCACCGATACTGCCGGAGGATTCTTGCCATCGCAGGACTTCTACGCGCAGTTGATCAAGAAGCGATTCTTGGTGAATGCCATGCGTCAAATTTGTACCGTGATGCCTCTCGGCACCTTCAAGACTCAGGTGACTGTCGAGAATGTTCTCGGCACCGCTGCGTACGCCGCCGAAGGTACGGTCACGGAATCTACTCCTTCGTTCACTAACTTGACGCTGACTCCTTCTACTCTTTCGTTCTTCACCAAGGTCAGCAATGAACTGATTGAAGACGCGCCAAGCCGTGGTCAGGGATTCAGCATTGAGTCGATCCTTGCAGATCAGATGGGACGCGCGATGGGTCTTGCTGAAGAGTCCGCATTTGTCGGCGGTAACGGAACGAACAAGCCAACTGGCGCCCTGACAACTAGTCAGGCAGGTTCGACGATTACCCTTGCAACTGGCAATGCGTTCACGATCCAGAAGTTGATTGATATCGTGTACGCGCTTCCTCGTCAGTATCGCGCAAACGCAAAGTGGATCATGAGCGATGCAATCTTTGCGAAGATTCGCGCGATTCAGCAGACCGCCGGAACAACTGCTGGTTACGCACCGCAAGCATGGTCGATGGGTGACGGCCGTATCGAAGGTGGTGAGCCTGACCGACTGCTTGGCTTCCCGGTAGTTTGCGTTGCTGACGCTCCGGCGTACGCGGTGTCAACGATTGTCGCTGGTTTCGGCGATTACTCCTACTACACCATCGGAGAACGCAGCAGCATCAGTATCAAGGTTGCGCGTGAGGCGTTCCTCGCTAACAACCAGACCGGATACTTTGGCTTTGCCCGTAACGATGGTCGCATGATTCTCCCTGTTGCTCAGGTTCACTTGGCGACCGCGGCGAGTTAACTTCTGATCCTCTCAACGATGGGGCGCGGTACTTCGGTGCCGCGCCCCATTGATAAGGAGCCACAATGCAGCAGAGAATTAAGGTACTTCAAGGATTCAGTTCAACGGCTGGTATGTGCAGTCCGGGCGACATCATCACGGTTGATGACGCTACTGCTGCGTACTTTATTACCGCAGGACTGGCTGAAGAAGTTGGGGACGAAGTACGGAACGCGGACGAAACGCCCGTCAAGAAGAAGGCCGTGAAATGGGAATCCGACCAAGCCTGAGATATGGACAGACAGCCGCGCCATCCTTCGAGCCGCTTACGCTTGTTCAACTGAAGGCGCAATGCCGCGTTGATGAGGACACCGATGATGTTCTCATTGCATCGCTTCAGGTCGCCGCGCGTCAATACATCGAAAGTCGAACCGCCCACATACTCTGTGGGCGCGCGTTCTATTTAGAGGCATCGTCATTCCCCAGCGGCTATGACCCGCTGGTACTTCCGATCGGCGCGGTGCAGTCGATTACCGATATCACTTACGTCGATACGGCCGGAGCGGTTCAGACTTGGGCAAGCAACCAGTACCGGACGCAGACCAATCTTCTTCAGGCGCGCATACGTCCCGCTTTGAATCTATACGAATATCCTGCGACCGCGACCATTGATGACGCGGTTCGGATTACCGTTGTCGCCGGATACGCGAACCAAGCCGCCGTACCGGAAATGGCAAAGCACGCTATCCGGTTGCTGGTCGCGCATTGGTATGAGAACCGCGAAGCCGTAATCAACGGCACAATCAGCAGCGATGTAAAGTTGACCGTTGAAGCGTTGCTGCGAACTTTGTGGGTCGGAGAAGTAGTGGTATGAACCCGCAGATCGGACAACTTCGCGACCGCGTGACGTTCAGTACGCCGACCGTTGCCACCGATACAACTGGTCAGCAAATCGAATCGTTCGGCGCGCCATTTACGGTATGGGCAATGATTGAGTTCCTGCCAGCCGGAGAAATCAACGCATACGATGGAACCGAAGCCAAGCGGCGCGTCAAGATCATAACGCGATTCAGTACGACAGAAGTGACCGAGCGTATGAAGGTTGCGCTGATTGGGTCAAAGTGGAAGAACGCAACCTACAACGTCTTGTCGGTTCGTTGTACGGATTCGTACTGCACGCACTACGAAATCATTGCGGAGTTCTTGCAATGAACGCTATGAAGACGGGAGTAATTTCCGTTCAAATTACAGGCGGTGATAAGACCGTCAAGAACATGAAGGCCTTCGCCAAGAGCGTTCAGGAACAAGTATTCATCCGCGCCGTACAGCCAGCGTTGAAGGACATGGCAGAGGCCGCAAAGCGCAACGTCAAGGCGACTAGCAGCGTAAGTGCGGGAAGTACGCGGACGCGCGCCGCCATCGCAAGCCGCATAAGCATCAAACTACAACGGGCAAAGGGTTCGCGGTACTTCAGCAAGGGACGGCTGGCTGTTTACTACGGGAAGCCGCGTGGCGATGCCCCAAAGCAAGAAGTCGGAAAGTCGCCGCCGTTGTGGGTTCGCGCATCGCTGGCGCACCTAATCGAATACGGATTCAAACTAACCCATTTCTTTGGTCGCAAAGTTAGGTCGCGAAGGATCGCCGAACGACCGTTTATGCGTCCGGCCTTTGAGAAGCATAAGAAGGCCGCCGAAGCCAAGTTTCTTGCCGTCATCAACTCCGAAGTCCGGAGGGTTACCCCATGAGTATGGATGTTGCGATCCGCAATCGGCTGGCAAGTGTTGCCGGGATCAATACCCTTATTGGCGGTGGTACGCCGCGCATCTTCCCGGAAACGCGCGCGCAGGAGTCTACGCTCCCTTGCTTGGTGTATTCGACTAACAGCGAGGAAACGCTGAGTGCGCTCAACGGCGCGAAAGCGTGGAAAGCCGATATGGAAATCGTTGCCGTGGCGACAAGCAAAGCCGCCGCGCTGGGGCTGGCAACCGCCGTCATCGCAGGACTTGACGGATACGCTGGTACAAACGATAGCACCACCATCATGCACGCTCTACACTTGCGCTCTGTAACGGCGTACAACGCTCCGCTTGCTGGTGAAACCACAGGGGTCTTCCTGCACACCGTAGTCTTCTCAATCATGTACGCATAAACAAAGGAACATCAAATGGCATTTTCAGCATACGGGTCACAATTCACAACCGGACAGGGTTCAATCATTGGAGAAATTACTGCCATTAGTTTCGGCGGGATTGTCGCCAGTCAAATTGACGTAACGGCTTTAACCGATACAGACAAGAAATACGTCTTAGGATTTGCGGACGGCGGAACAATTACCGTGACTTGTTTCACGACGAATGCATCCCCGGCATTTCCAACCAGCGGAAACTCGGCTCCAACATCGTTCGCGATTACCTTCGGAAGCGCGGGAGTCGGCCGACCGATTGCTGGATTCAGCGCATACATCCAAAGCACGGTAGTTGAAGCGGCCGTTGATGCGGCAGTACAGACGACCTATACGCTCCGCATCACAGGTGCAGTCACCTTCACGGCCACCGCCTCCTAATACAAGGAAATACCAACATGGCATTCTCATCATTCAATTCACGCATACTGGCTCCGACAATCGGCAACCCCGGATTCATTCCCGGCGACATCACCAACATTAGTTTCAGCGGATTCTCTGCGGCTGAAATTGATGTCACCGCGCTGATTTCAACAGGCAAGGCGTACGTCCTCGGAACGCGCGACAACGGAACGGTAACGATTACCACGATGGCTGTTCCTAGTCTTGTTGCGGCAACACCGACCCAAGCACCGCCAGTCCCGGCCAGCGGCGGTACTGCAAGGACTTACAACGTCTATTTCGGCGGCGCATCAGGAACACTCGGTCTGAAGTTCGTATTCGATGCCTTCCTGATTTCGACAACTATGGATGCCGCCGTCGATGCTGCTGTAGGCGTAACCTACACGTTGCAGATCAACGGAATCGTTACCGTTACTTTCAGTTGATATTGACAGACCGGGGATGGTTGCTTACATTGTTGTCATGTACAGCGATAAAGCAGCCATCCTCGGTCTGAAGTCTCGGCTCATCATCGAAGCAGTAACGGTCGATGGGCTTGAACATCCAATCAGCGTTCGCGGTCTTACTGGCCGCGAACGCGATTCCTTTGAGAACGCGTGCTTCACGCAGAAGGGCAAGAACCGCGTGATGACTACGGAGAACATCCGCGCCAAGTTGCTTGTTCGCGCTATCTGTGATGAGAAGGGCGAACGCCTGTTCACCGATCACGAAGAAGGCGAACTAGGCGCTATCCCAGCGCAAGTCCTCGACAGTCTGTTTGGCGTTGCCCAGCGGCTTGCTGGCCTCGCGCCTACGGACATTGAGGAGATGACAACGGACTGAAGACGGGCGGTGCGAGGCGGTTCTATTTCCGACTCGCACTCGCCCTGCATTGCACCGTTGACGAATTGCTTGAGCGAGTGTCGTCACAGGAGATGACCGAGTGGCGCGCGTTCGACTCTGTTGAGCCGATTGGCGCATGGCGAACGGACTACGGGTTCGGAATGCTTTGCGCGCTGTTGGCTAACATCAACAGAAAGAAGGGCGCACCGCCGTTCAAGGCGATGGACTTCATGCCGTTCATGCCCGACAATGGGAATGAAGGCGGTGGCGAAGACTCCGCGTACATACTCCTGAAGGCGCTGGCTGATAGTGGCACCGTTCTGAAATAGGATTCAACATGGCAACGGTAGGAAATCTGTTTGTCAATGTTGGTGCGAATACTCGCGCGCTTGAGTCCGGCCTCAAGCGCGGTGAGAAGCAAGTCCAATCGTTTGCGAGTAAGGCGACATCAAGCCTATCGGGATTGCGTCTACAGATTCCGGGATTCGGCGCGATGGGCGTTGACTTGGGCGTAATTTCTGACCGCATCAAGTCGATCACCGGATCCTTCAGCGGGTTCGCGGCAATTACGAAAGCCGCCGCGGAACAACAAGGCAAACTAACCAGCGCAATCAAAGCATCGGAGGCGGCTTCGCAAGCGTTGGCTGGCGCTAAGGGAGCGCGTAAGAACATTGGCGAGGCGCGCGCGATGCTCGGCAAGGCCGGGATCGACCCGAATAAAGCCGCGACCGCGCTCAAGACGGTTGATACTTCGGCGATGCGTGAGAAAGTTTCGGCTTCCACGAAAGCGGCTGCGGATGCGCGCTTGGCACTTACGGCGGCGGAGAAGGCCGGAGCGGCTTCGGGAGCCGAGCAAGCCGCCGCGGCACTATCAAAGGCGCAGAACGCCGTAGCGGCCAGCGCCGCACGGCTTAAAGAGTCACAGAACGCCCTATCCGCGGCGACGAAGTCGGCCAGCGGCCTCAACGGTGGTTATTACGCCACGCTGATGAAGGACGGGCAAGCCACTCGGATGGCGGCCAGCGCCAACAAACAACTAGAGAAATCACGGCGTGACGTAGCGGCGGCAACGGCCGCGCACGGGAAGGCCGAAGAGGCTCTGAAAGCGGTACAGACTTCTGCTCCAGTCCTCGCTGGCGCTGCTGCGATTGAGAGCGCGAAGAAGCGGCTGGTTGACGCGACGATGGCGCAGAAGAAAGCGGAGGAGGCGCTCGGTGCGGCGCGCGCCGCCAACCAAGCGAAGGAGGCAATGCGCGCGAAGTTAGGCGCCAAGGGCATCGACCTGTCCAAGGGTCAGGGCGCGCTCAAGTTGCAAGACTTGTCGCCGTTTCAGAAAGCCGCAGCGGCGGCAAAGGCTGAAGTTGTATCGCTCGAAAGTTCGCTGGCAAAGAGCGGAAGCGGAATGGGCAATTTTGCCAAGTACGCGATGGCGGCTGTCAACCCTGTACTAGCAGTTGGCGCGGCGCTTGGCGCGGCGCTGGCGGCTGCTATGGCATTTACGATGGGTCAAGCGAAGCAAATGGACGCGCTGCAAGACGCGGCTATTGCGGCCGGGATGAACGTCGAAGCAATGCAGAAGATGTCCGCGACCTACAACGAACTCGGTGCGGCAAGCGGCGCGACCGAAATGGCATCGCAGAAGTTAGCGATGAAACTTCAGGAGGCGGTGCAAGGAAGCACCGAAGCGCAGGAATCGTTCCGCAACTTGGGTCTTGACCTTGAGGCAATCGCGTCATCAACTCCGGACGAAGCGTTGCAGAAGACCATCGGAGCAATCAGCGCGCTGGGTTCACAGCGTGAAAAGATGCTTGCGCTGAAAGATGTATTCGGGAAGTCGGGCGTTGGACTTGCCGCCGTAGTCAACGCCAGCGCGGAAGCATTTCAGGAAGCATCAGACCGCGCCGCCAAGATTGTGATTCCTGCAAACATTGTCAGCACGCTGGCCGGAGTAAACGACAAAGTTGAATCGACCTTCAAGGCGTTCGACAAACTGCAAGCGGTGCTTGCCGCAAAGATCGCACCAACCCTTGAGAAGATGGCGGACGCGTTGTTCAACTTTATGACAACCGATACGGCATCTTTGGAAAGCGGCTTTGAGGGTATTGCCGCAGTTGTGTCGGTGATATACGAAGTCTGTGTTGCCATCGTCGATGTCATTCGCGTTGTTTGGAATGCGGCGTGCTTCCTGATCGAAGGAGCGATGGCTGTGATCGCCGGGATCTGTGGCGGCATTCTGAAATTAGTGCAAGCCATTGCATACGGTTTTGAAGTAGTCAGCGGCAGTACGCACGAAGCCAGCGAGTCAATCGGCGAGGCGGCAGACCTTGCGCTTGAACTCACGAAGCAACTTGCCATCGCGGCTGGTATGGATTTGAGCGATATGGGTAGCGCAATGGGAATGTCAGCCGAAGACGCAGCGAAGTCGGTAGAGAAAGCAGCAGCAGTCGCGCAGGAAGCAGCAGCCAAACACGCGGTCACGATCCGCATTGAAGCCGACCAAGCATCGCTCAAGAAAGTCAATGATGAGTTGCAGTCAATGCGCGACAAGGTTGGGGCGCTGCGGTTTGGCGAGAACTCGCAGCAACTAGATCGCATTTCAAAGGGTAGCAAGGGCGACCCGATCAAGATGAAGGAGGCGGAAGGACTTCAGAAGACGCTTGCGATTCTTGAAGCGACCGATGATGTCAAGAAGCAAATCGCTGAAACGGCGCAGCGTATTCGCGCGACCTACAACGACTCCGCCGCGGATACCGCAAGGCAACTCGCGCTTGAGAAGGGCATCGACCCCGTACTTGCTGAACAGTTAGCAACATTGATCGAGCGCGAGGAACTACAGAAGCGAGTCCACGAAGCATCGAAGGCCGGAAACGATATCGTAAAGGACTTGCAGTTACAGGTTGACAGTATTAATCAAAGCGAAAGTGAAACGCTACGCCTGAAGATGGAACAGCAGGGCATCGGCGACGACCTTGTCAAGCAAGCAGTTGAACTTCAAGGCATTCTTGATAAGGCCAAGGTTGATTCGTCGCTGAAGGATCATTTCACCGCGCTGAACGAATCGCTGCTAAAGGCAACTAGCAACGAGCGCGCGCTCGTCGAAAGCCAACTGAAGAACATCGGCCTAACGGGCGATGCTTTACAGAACGCGGTCGATAAGACGATGGATATAAACGCGAAGATCGCCGCAGCCGACAAGCAAACCGAGAACACGAAAACAATAACGACAACGATGCAAGACTTGGCTGACCAGTTAGACGCGCTGAAACTCGGTGACGCTGGCGTGCTTGAGAAGAAACTCCGTACCGCTGGTGCTGGAGATGAAGAAGTTAAGAAAGCACTTGCGATGCAATCCGAGATTGCCGCGCTCGATAAAGCCAAGACCGATGCGGCCGACAAGAAGAAGAACGACATTAAAGGCGTAGTTGATTCAATTGACACCGCTTTCGGTTCATTCAAACTAGGAGGAGTTAGTAGCGGCGAGATGGTGCAGAAGGATATTCTGTCCGAGTCCGCCAAGCAAACGCAACTCCTGTCGGTCATTGCTGGCAAGACGACTGGTACCGCAATGATGGCTGGCATGGCCGACCAATCAGGCGCATCGCTCGGATCAATGCCGGGAACGGTCGGCATGACGAAGACCGATACTGACCTAGTCTCGGCCGTCAATCAATCGAACAAGTACCTTGCCGACATCGCAAGCAACACCGCAGCATTCGCAGGAGTCCTGACCTAATGCCAACCACAGTTACAGCAGCACTTCAATCGGAGTCGGTGACCGATGGGGATAGCAGCAAGTCAATGGAGAAGACTTTCATCCTGACTGCGGTTGACAGCGCAGCACCGACAGTCTCTATCGCGTTTACCGCTACCGAAGCACTCGGCGCGCTTGATGCTATCGGTACAGTTGCCACTATCGGAGGACAGTCGGCGAAGGTAACGAGCCGCGCGGTTGATGCGGTCGCTGACGCTGGGAAGAAAGTATGGACGGGAACGGTTTCGTATGCGTGGTCGGTGAGCGATACGAACGACTTTGTTTCCCTTGATATGAATACGTCAATGAGTTTCGTAGATGTCTACCGAATGGGCGCAACTTTCCCTAACAACGTAAACAATCCCGGCGACAACGATATTCAAGGAACGCCGATGGACGCGTGCGGTGAACCTGTCAGCGCGCCGCTGTTTCAGCAGGAACTCACGCTGGTCAATATCAAGTCAACGAATCAAGCGGATTTGATTGTTGCTCAAATTGGCAAGCGCAACAGCGCGGTGTTCTTAGGAGCATCTATCGGATACGTCTTGTTCACGGGCGCGTCATCGCGCCGAGTCGGAGTAGCCAAATACGAAATCACCTATAAGTTCTTATGGGACGGCGCGCAACACTTGCGGCAAATCGCCGCGCGCGATGTTGACGGACAGCCGCTACTAACTGTCGGCGCAGCGTTCCAAGCCTCTGCATCGACCGTCTACGCGCGTCAGCCGTTCCCAAGTACCAGCACTTTCTCAACGCTCAACCTATCAGTCGCATGACCATCAAGCAATCAATCAGCAAGGGACTTGGCGCAATCACTCCGTCAGCATGGGCTGACATTGTTGGGGCTGTTGATTTCGCTGCTCAAGGGCGCGCGCTCAATATGATTGCGCGCTTGCGGAGCGGCGACCGGGATACGTTCTTGGCGCGCATTGATTCATCCGTTAAATTTGCTGCCACGTTTGCCCGTTGGCGGTATGGGTGGACGCAAGTACGCCGGACTTCGCTTAGTACGTTCGGCATTTCGGTTGCTCAAAACGCAATGACCGGATTGAGTACCGGATTCTCAGACGGTACTAACGGCGGCAAGGCGGCTGGCAATATGCTTGAATGGGGAAACAGTACATCGCTTGCATACGGATTCGCAGTTAGCACAACGGACGGCGTGACGCTTCAGAATGTAACCGGGTTCTCGGTGCAGCCTGTTCCTAACAACACGATTGTCGTGATGCACGCGATGCGAAGCGAGACTGCTGGTGTGCTTCATTTCTGCTTCGCCGCACCGAATCGCATTGACGGAAGTTGCCCGTCCCCGATCATTGACAACACGCTTGACGGAGGGTCATTCTGATGGACAAAACGTATCTAGTGCGCCGAAGTCAAACCAGCGGCGCAGTACCAACGGCCGCAACCGGAACAACTGGCGAACTGATTGCCAATACCTATGACGGTCGGCTATGGCTGCGCGGGAATACTGGCACCGACACCATCGTTGAAATCACGCGACCGCTCGTATCAAGCATCGCGCAATCCGGCGCGGCTACCGGAAATGTAATCAGATGGAATGGAACCGCGTGGGCTGCGGATCAGTTGCAGTTTGGCGACATCAATGACGGCGGCGCAAGCAGCGGCGATTTCTTGCAGTTCGATGGGACTTCGTGGGCTCCGGCATACCTGTTAGTCGAGCCTTCTCAAATCCTGCAAGGCGGCGCGACATCAGGTCAATGCATCGCATGGGACGGAAGTGCTTGGGCACCCGCAGCGCGACTGACACAGAGTGTAGATGTGCAGACATTTACTGCTTCAGGCACATGGACGAAACCTGCCGGAGCCGTGACTACAACGATTCAACTCTGCGGCGGTGGGGCGGGAGGCAGTTTCGGATCGACTAGTACAGGCGGCATTGGAGGAGCAGCAGGAGAGCCGTTCTTGCTGACTGTTCCTTCGTCGACATTAGGCGCAACTGAAGCCGTGACAATCGGAGCGGGTGGACTCGGTGGAGTAGTTGGCGGAGCCGCAGCAAATATGGGCAACACCACAACCTTCAACAAATACTTCGCGCTTCGCGGCGGTAATTCTGTTTTTGGTGCAGGACAAAACAACGCGCTGAAGCAAGCACTTGGTGTGGGGCAGAACTCTTACTACGGAGGCGGTGGTGGAGTGAATTCGCAGGGATACATCAATCCGCTCGGCGCAGGTGGAGGAGGCGGTGGATCAACTGCTATCAACGCGCAAGGGTACGCGGGTGGAACTTCAAGCGCGACAAGACCAATTCTGTACGGCTCTCCAAATGTTGCAGCGCAAGGTGGAGGAGGTGCAGCAGGAGCAACAGGAAATCCGGGAGCGAATGGAGGCAACGGAGTGACTGACGCAAACGGATTTGGATCCGGCGCGGGTGGAGGTGGTGCAGCAGCAACAGGATTCAACAACGCCAACGGCGGCAACGGCGGCATCGGTATACGCGGTTCAGGCGGTGGCGGTGGTGGTCGCGGCGGTAGTCTCGCTGCCGGAGGCAACGGCGGCAACGGCGGTGACGGATTCGCAATCATTACAACGGTTTGCTACACATGAGATACGCAATGCTTCTATCGAACACGGTCGCAGAGATTGTCGTATGGGACGGCGTAGCAGAATGGCAACCGCCATCAGGCTGCGAAATGATTGCGCTTCAGGCTGCTGAACCATGCGACAGCGGCTGGACATACGAAGAAGGCGCAACGCCAAGATTCATCGCTCCTCCTGATATTCCGCCGGAGTAATTCCGGCGCACTTCAATACACTTCAACCATGACAACCGAAGACAAGAACAGCGAAGGCGTTGCTGTAAGCATCACCAGCCGACATACGCGGCTTCTCCTTGAGAAGTCGCAGTTGCTACTTACTATCGGCATGATCTGCGGCGCGCTGGTCTATGTCGGTCGGCGGTCGGAATCGGATGACAATCAATCACGCCTTCTGACTACCATTGCCACCGACATTGCGGTAATGCGGGACAGGAATGCGGACGCGAGTGCCAGCATCAAGGTCATTGCGGAGCGCGTGCGGCTTGTAGAAGAGCGGCTAGGGCGCATCGAATCGCAGCGATGATCTACCTGTTGGTACTGATCGCGTCGATCCTGACCGCTTCCGGCTGTAGTCCAGCCCAACGGATTGCGGAATCTACGAACGCCATCCGGCTAGAAGCGGCCGCGCTGGCCGAGTATGGCGCCGAGATTGGTGACCAGGAAGTGGTAACCCGCGCAAACCGAATTGACGCCCTAGCCGGAGGCATCGTAATTGACCTGAGCGGCGTTGTTGACCGTACCCCGGCGTGGATGGGGGTCGTTGCTTGGTGCGCCGCCGGGGTTGTCCTCGTGGCCGTAGCGGTGATCCTATGGCAGACAGGCCTAGGGACGGTCGTGAGGCTAGCAATCGGATGGCTTCCACGGCGGAAGATTCAAGCCGCCGAGATGGCCGCTGATATGCTTGACCCTGCCCGGCCGGAATCGGAACGCGAGTTCATCGCCGCGGCGCGTGCTAGTGACCCGCTACTTGACTCGGCATTCCGCCGCGTCAGCAAACAACGGAAGGCAAAGCCATGACCATGATTGCAGACCTATCTTCCTTCTTCGGAAATCTGTGGGCGGTTGGACTCGCGCTGTGCATCGGATTCGGTGTCGGCTGGGTGCTGTGCGCCAAGCGCAACGGCAAGATTTGACCCATGATTACATCTTCGCTCCAGCCGTTCTGCTGCTGCAATCCGACCGTTGCCAGTTGTGATGAAACTGGCAAGGTTCGTATCACTTGGCAAGTTCAGCGCGCCGATTCGTTCACCGACTATCAACGCACAGTCGCGCAATGCTATCCAGTATGTACGGCGGTATGCGGTAGCGCGCCGACAAGCGGAGCCGATTGCGGCGCGGCGATTGGCGGATGCCGAGCGACCGCCGAAACCCTTGCAACTTCGGAGCCGTGCGACTACAGCGGCTTCAGGCGCATTGCGAAGAACTCACAATCAATGGCACCAGCATCGCTTGATTTCACGTTCAAGGGAACCGCCATTCAATCGACTGCTTCAACTGCTTGGGTCTACTCGGCTGACAACGGATTGACAACTACAACAACGTGCATGACTTTCCTAGGGTCGCGCGCGGTCGATTCGTATGATGACTATGTGACAACGTGTTGGTCGCTTGGTGCGGCTGGTCGGTGCGAAACAATGGTGTCATGCAACATCGGCAACAATCCAGCGTCTAATTGCGGGACGGCTCTTATCGCTGTAAAGTATTACCGCCGCGCGTACTACCAAACCGCGCCAGCACCGTTCACAATTAAGGCACAGACAACAGGCGCGAGTTCCGCGCGGTACTACTCCGTAGAACTAGTCGGTGCGGTTCGCACGTTCAAACTTTGGAACGCTGCGAATGCCAATATCTATTCCCTCGATATTTCAGGGCTGACACTTGAGCAAGCGCGCAGCACGCTAGACGCACAGGCAACGATTGTCTGCGCTTCGCTGATGGCTGGCACCGGAACGGCGCAAGTCGCAACGCGTGCGCTGAGTGCCAATCTAATTGAGGCGCGCGCGTTCGTTCCTATTCCTACGACCGCGCAGACCGCAACAACTGTCGGTCTGTTTGCTACGGGTGCTTTGACTACTTGGTGGCAAGCGGATTCAATGTGTCCGTTTTGGTCAACTACGGTCGGCGGTGCAGTCTTGCGGCTAGACTCAGACCCAACTCGCGCATTCTCGCAAGGCTATGACGATGCTGCGGAATTGATGTTCTGCATGGGATTTGAGACTATCGCCGAACTCAACACCGAAGGTGCAACACCAAACTGGTACGCCTTTGCGGTCAGCGGTACGCCCGAAGTATTCGACTACGGATACTTGGGACTCGGTGGATACCTTCCCGTGAAGGACGTATGGACTTGCAATACTACAACATGGACAAACGCAACCGCCGCTTCATATACGTCCGGCTTAGTCATTCCGCGCATCGCGTTCGGCTTTTGGGGTACGCGTTCCGTTCCACTTGGCTCCGGCACATCGACAGGAATTGACAGCGATGATTTCGGAACTACGTACTTCAACGGAACGATGGTTGGTTATGACTGCGACTTTCCTACGTCTTGCACTTGCTGTTTCAATGCCAATCCAATGTTTGACGGTATCAACAGCCAATGCGTGGAGTCGTATCAATGCAATTCATGGATCACGCAAGGAATGTTCCGACTTGAAAGGATTGTGTAATGGCACATACTGAAATCAATACGCGTGACGGATCATGGGTACTTGAACTGCACGCCGATGGAACTGTTGAAGTGCTTCAGTTCACCGCCGCGCCGCCGCGCAAGAAATGGGACGGGCTGGGCGATGTGATTGCCAGCGCAACGAAGGCGGTCGGAATCAAGCCATGCACATCATGCGAGGAACGGCGCAAGATGTTGAACGGCATGATGCCGTTTGGAACGGCCGAACAAGCCGCCGCGGCCGCGCCGAAGTTAGACGCGGAACAGCCGAAACCAGACACCGCGCCGGAACAATCTTTGTAATTCCGTCCTGCGATTCAAGCCATTCGCTACAAATCTAGGGAAATCCGCGCCCGTTTACCTTCCGAACCCTACCGGATGCGGTATAGTTGACGCGTCGAAGGAAGGCAAGCGCCGACCCGATAGCCCAAACAGCCGCCGAGCGCGGCAAGGATAGAACGACATGGCACAGAAGACGACACAAGCAATCTACGCACGCGACACCGATGGCGCCGCTCTCGCGAAACTCAGCAAGGCCGCTCTAGTCGACATCGCAACCGAAGCACTTCGGTTGCTTTCGGGCGAGTGCGATACCGCGCTAACGGCCGATCAGGTTCGTGACCACGAAATCGTTTCGTCCGTACGCGATCGCCATTTCTGGCACGCGGAAGTTGTACGCCTAGCCGCAAAGATTGCCGAAGCGGAGCGCGTAGGCGGCGAACGCAACGTAATGGTTCCGACTCTCAACTTGCATCTAAGCGCCGAGACCATCAAGCGTATGTCAAAGGACTTCGACATCTACGCGATCGAACACGCGTGGAGGCGCGGCAACTACGGCCGACTGGTCGGATACGAACACGGAGACTTCATTGGCCTCGCAACGCTAGATCAAGCAATCGAATCGTTTGAATCCAACATCGTTGCCGACGAAGAAGGACTAATTGAAATCAAGTGGAAAGCCGAGTACACGATTGCGAAACATTGGCGCAACTCACCATGTTCAATCGGGCGCGTTTCATGCCTCTCCGACCTCGCACCCGGTACGCCGCTAATCGCGTACGTTCAGTTGGCGCTTCCAGAGGCCGCGCTCTAATCGACCGCGCACCGCGCGCTCCCTTCGGGGAGCGCCGGATGCGACAGCCGATGCTGACGCAACTACACACAAGCCGCTACACGCGGCAGAAGGACGGACGAAATGAGTGCGATGAAGAACCTGCTTGAGAACCTCGTCACGATGCAAGTTTGCATGGCCGACATTGCGCGCACAGTAGATATGTCGGGCATCGAGTCGCCGCTGGCGCGGCACGGGAAGAAGTCCCGCAAAGGCGTGGTATCCGTTACGGACGCGCGCGCAGTCGCCGCGGAGATTGACGTACGCGACATCGTCGCCGCTCTAGATGACGGACAAATTGAAGCGATCAGCGAACAAGTTCAAGTTGACTACGAAGAACTTGCAAGCGAAATCAGTCCCGAAGGACTCGCCCGGTATGTTGATTGCGCCGCAGTCGCGAAGGAAATTGACTACAAGGAACTAGTTGCCGCTATGGAAGACAGCACAGCATTTATGCACGACCTGACGATGCGGCTCATTGGCGCGGTTCTCGCGAACCCGGTCGCCATGAAGGCGCTAACGACAACGCTTGCCGAAGGAGTTACCGAACGCTGGTACGGCCGGAACGCCATAGCGCCAGTCCTAGGCGCTCGGAGCGATGCCGACCCGGAGACAGGTATTGAGTACGGAACGCCGTCCTAGGTCATCGACGG
>Ga0181348_1000308_pt1 | contig 20462 bp, 23 predicted proteins | sample Su13VDMM110DN_FD_130092 | JGI IMG/M metagenome (GOLD analysis project Ga0181348, IMG submission 130092) | Freshwater viral communities from Lake Michigan, USA - Su13.VD.MM110.D.N | ecosystem: Environmental > Aquatic > Freshwater > Lake | place: USA: Michigan | collected 2013-07-16
AAACGAAGCGAGTGAATTTGTTTTAAGTGATCTGCTAAACTCCGCTCGTGGCATTCACGGGGCCGCCAAATTGATCCAACGCCGCAAGGCGATTGAAGCCACTCGGTTGAGACCGTGAATCTCGACCGGGTGGTTTTTTGTTGGAGAAACAGAATGAAGATGAATAACACGCTGACACCCATCGTTGCACGCTCAATGTTGTCATACGATCCCACCAAAGGCAGCGTAACGTGGCTTGTAAATCGGAGACGCATTAAGGCTGGCACAATCGCGGGGTGCGAGTACACGGATAGCAGTGGCAAGCGTTACCGAACAATCGGAATAAACGGTCGGACTTACAGTGAGCACCGCCTCGTCTTTTTTCTTTTTACAGGAAATTGGCCATCAAATGAAGTTGATCACATCGACGGCGATGGATGCAACAACAAATGGAATAACTTACGCGAGGCCGATGCGGTAACAAATCGCCGCAACCAGCGGAGACTGATCACAAACACATCAGGACACACCGGGGTTTATTGGCATGTGCGTAATTTGAAATGGGAAGCAAAAATTGGGGTCAACGGTAAGTTCGTTAATCTCGGATACTTCGACTTAATTGATGACGCCATAGCAGCTAGACAACTTGCAAATGATCAGTATGGATTCCACGCGAATCATGGAATAGAACGACCGCTGTAATCGAAGCGAGCCACGAACAATCGTTCGTGGCTCTCCCATTGCTTCGGTTTTGACCCTGCTATCGGCCGCAACTATGATTTTGGATCAACTCCCCAGCCGTAGATGTCGCTGTGCTCGACCTCGACACCCCAGCACCGAAATGCTGAACGCAAAGGCACAATAACTTCTTCCGCCGTAATGTTTCGATAGTGACTGTAAGTGCCTGGTGACGCCCACCCTTCGATTGCTTCGGTCCCGTGTTCTGGACGCCCGATGGTCGCACAAGTAAAGAGCAACAATCCACCCACCGCAACTAAGCCAATAATGTGGGAAAATGTCTCAGCAAAATGCGAATCATGCTCGAAGCACTCAGTTGATATTACGACATCAAACGGCCCTGCAACATACTCGTGAATGCGTGTCACGACATCGACATTAGGGCCAGCCACGAGATCAATCCCAAGGTACGATCCGCCGGTAAACAAGTGACGATTGTTGCCATTGATGTCGAGTGATCCGCAGTCCAGCACCCGCTTGTTTTGAAACAGATGCGGCCACCTTGCGGCAATCCGTTGGCAGAATTCAGCTTGCTCTTGATGTGCCATGTTCTTGCTTCCACTGTTCAAATGCAGGCGTAACTGTGTTGATCCAATACTGCTCGTCATACAGGTTTGTAACATTGTCAAAAAACAGACAAGCCGATTGTGTCGCCCCATCGAAGTTCAATCGCGGCCATTGCTCTACGCAACCATAATGCGTTGGGATTTTTTCCCAGTTGCGACCAAAGGCATCTGCTAAACGAATCGCAAAAAACGTCCCGCTGTAAAACCAGTTGCTGCCAATGCCAGGCCCTCCATCTTTATAACCTCCAGGCATTCTAAGTGAGCCACAGACACCATGCGTGTCAAGTGCTGCTATCGCCTGATTGTGATTGCGAAACAAACAATCAAACATTGCGACGGCCCACTTATGGATTGCCGCATCTGGTAGTGATTGTGGTCGCGTGACTCCTTTGCAGTGCCCGTAGAATGCGACGTGATCGGGATCAGATGTCTTCAGCGCACCTAACATTTGCGGAAACAACACGCCCTCCCCTTTGCCGCCTCTTGCGTGCTTGCGGTTTCCGCCGCCAGTGTCGTTCGGTGCTTCGATGAATTCAGCCCCTAGTCCGCTTAATGATTCACGCACAGCTTCAGGTGAACAGTATGTCCACGCATCATTCTGCCCCGAAGTGACAATCCCGACGATCAAACGTCCGTTAAAAGTATGCCGCACTGAACGCAGCCAATCACAATGCTGACGCCACACCCATTCTGATTCCCCAGATAGCGGCATGACGTGATATAGGATGTGGCTCTGTAGTCTGTCACGGTCGATTGGTATTCCTATCAGTGGTGGATGATAGGCCAAAATCCTACCGCCTCTGACGCTCGCATGAACCCGCTGAGTCTTCGCTGCCTGCACGTCAGCAATAGCTTGATCCAACAGCAACCCAGCACCAGCACGCAACATAATGTCAGGCAGCATTCCAGCAACCAATCCGGCTGCATGTCCAAGCGTGCCGTGTGTTCGCAGAGCCTCAACCAGCACATCACGATTGTTGACTAGGTGAGTGATAATGTCCTCGCGTCTTTGAAGGCTTCCTGTGATGCCCCAACGATTCATGTCAACTACTAGATTCTGACAGCCACATCCTTTACCTGTCTTTACGGTTATGAGCTTTTCGATGCGAACTTTCAACGCCGTGCCGACTGGTTCGCGTGAGTCGTTCAAACTGCCAACAACAATTCCAGTCGGATTGCCTCGAAATACTTCTAGGCGGTTCTCGGTTGTCGGTATAACAGGAGGCAACCTGTCTTTGTAAAGTTTGTCGAGCATCTCGACCTGACCAGATTGGCATTTCCGAAAATGCAATCCTGTCATCACGCAGCCTCTACGCTCGCAGAAGCCAGGTTGAGTGCATTCGCATTGCAATTTACTTGGTTCACTCATTCAGATCGTCACTGTAAAGCTAGCGCAAATCGGATTGCAACAGGTCGGCTGCCCGATGCACGGCCCGCTCGTGAAAAATGTCTGACAGTCCAACACGAGCGTTACATCGAACACCGCTGCCAACGGGTCACACGAACATGATGAGGGGGCAAACTTGACCCAGTACAGATCCGACGATCCGCCGCTTGGCCCAGTACCGTCCCAGCCCGCCATGCGTTCTGACGTACCAACCCACAGGCGAAACTTTCCGCAGCAGGCATCCAGTGCTCCGGCCGATTCCGTATCGTCGCACACCAAAGCAAGCCACACGGGCATTCCACACGGCGTGTCGTTGCAGTAGGGAAAGCCTGGGACTTCAACCTTTAGCACACCATTGTTAGTGCCGACAAACACCGCAGGAGCCGCTCCACAGGAACCGCATGTCCCTTGAGTATCCGCAACGACCGGCGTGAATTCGTCCGCCACGCCATTGAGACTACACCCAGGTGCGGATATTTCAAAAGGAATTGGAATGTTAAAGCCGCACGGATAAAGGTCGTTCACACCTCGCGGCCAGCAGCAACCGCTAACACACGAATCCGCGTCCGTGTTGCATTCACACTCGTCGCAGACGACTCGCAGATACGTGCCATCGTACAGCGTCCATGCCGCTGTCCATCCAACACATGCTGACAATACAAGATCATCAAGCGACTGTCCATTAACACTGCCGCTGAGCATACAAGCCCCGTCATACTCTCGCTTGTACAGTGAGATTGCTGCTGTCTTAAGTGTTGCTCCGCACATGCCTGAGCCGGTCCATGTTGGCCCATCACATGGGTATGAAACATCTGGCATTAAAAACCGCACTTCGCAGCAGTCAGGCCCGATCAAAGTTGCACATAACGACGCACATGAGCATTCACAGTTGCCGCAGAAATGTTCGCGGCAATTAGTGTAATAATCGACCTCGTACTCAAGCGGGCGGTGCAGGATTTTATCCCATTTTAGAGTGCCGTTATCCGGGTAGATATACGCCTCAGCAAAGTCGCTTGAATCACGACATGATTGGCCGCCGTAACAATTAACTCGATAGACTTCCGTTCCACCGAATGTGACGACGTACTCGCACTCACCGGATACGTAGCCTACTTCCCAAAATGCAACAAACGCTTTGCCTCCAACCGTGCCAGTCCATGCAGTGCCGTTAAACAATGCTGTGCCGTATTGCGGCGGTTTTCCGTACAGCGTCCATGTCAGGCAGTAGCTGCACGGGATGACAGCACAGCACCCGTCAGTCGGGATTGGATTACATGCTGGCGACACAAACTCGCTGCACTTTTTCAGCTTAGTTGGCTTGTCAGGTGTCCAGAATTCCGGCCCCATTTAAGCACACTCCGGCGTACCGCAAATCGTATCGACCAACCACTTGGGCGTACAGTAGTCACTCCTCGGATACATATACGTAGCGCGGCCAGTGCGGCCAACCAAGTCTTCTGCTGTGTAGAAAAGCAGGATCTCACAAACATCTTCAACCGTGACGTAACCGTACTGATCTTCGTCTGGAATTGCCGACGTGCAGCCGCCGGTGTACCAAGTCGGCTGAACGGTCAAAATTATTTCAGTCGGTGAAACACATTCAACACTTATTATTGTGAACCAGATTTCGTGTGTGCCACCGCTGCTGCTGCCACCCGCTTCAATCATCTTAAATGCACGGCGTGTCACGGCAATCCTCCCTGATAGCCGGTAGCCATACCGCTTGGGATACCTTTTGCCGTTACTAAATCAAGCTGCCCCTGCTGCTCCTCGACGCCACGATCCACAATCAATACAGTCGATGGGCCACCGCTGGTAGTCATTTCGAAACGTCGCTCGATGATTTGCACATATCGGTTTACTGGTGCCGTTGCCGGAGCGGCATCAAGACTAATTTCACGACCTGCAATCTTCGTTATTAGATCCCCAATTTCGTATTCCAGATGCCAGCCTGGAAGCCGAAACTCGCAATCGATTTCAGCGTACTGATTCTGATCTCGGATTGCTTCGGCAAATTCTTGAATCTCTGTTGAGTCATCTTTTGTGTCAGCCATTCCTGTCAGTACGCTCTGATATGTGCCTGCGATGTTTCGGAAACGATACTGAAATTTGTCAGGCTTTACGATCACGTTTTCAATTGTGCGGCCATTCACTGCCCATGCGTTGCGGGTTGCAGTGTGCTTCAGTCGAGAGTCCGCGAAAACACTGCCGGTGATTCGCAATCGTCCTGCTGACCCCGCGTCGTACAACTCTTCTGGAATGCCTTTCATGTCGAACAGAATTCCGATCTGATCGGGACACAGTTTGATTGTCCAGCCTTCCGCAGATGCCTGCCACGTCGCTCCAGAATCGATTGAGTATTCCACAACATGCGGACGCCGTTCTTGCAACACTGTTGCTGCTGCTGGCGTGCCTGCAATGTACGTCAACGGTTCTTGCAGTGTCCTGCGATGCGGAACCCATAACTGAAACACGCCCGTCAGATCCGGCGGCGTTGGCGTTTGCCCGAGCCTCGCAATAGCAGGATCGATATCGCCCGCTTCATTCGCGATGAACAGCCGCCACACGGTTTCGTGCGTGTCGTATTGGGCACCGTCCTTGTCCAGATCCGCAGCCGAAATTGCGTCATGTGCTGCCGACCATCCAGCAAATAGTGGGAACGTGCATTCAGATTCTTCGCGTTCTCCGAGTACCGTCACGACGTTGAAACTGTCTCCGATATTGTTGTCAGTTGAGAACTGATTGACGTTGCTATCAGCCGGATCGAGAACAGCACCTGGCAATTGAAACTTTAGTTCTTTTTCCGTGCCGACACCGATTTGGAATATCTTGATTTGTGGCCTGCCATTGATCTCGTCCGCCGTCGGATAGTCGATGTACCAATTAAAGCCTAGCGGTATCATTACCAAATCAAGTGCCTGTGGTAGTCGTGTGCCGAGCGGTATTGTGACTGATCGTACGGATGGTCCGACAAGCAATAGATCAATGATCGCCGTGTCTGGATTCAGGATAAAGTCTTCCGTCGAATTTAGCAGCCAGCACAACGCCCGAACTGCTGCCGCAAGTGTCCACTCTGCCCGCGTCTGTCCTTGCCATGTTGCACCGATCGTTCCGCTGACGCACTCTGGATGAACGAACAGCCTGCCGCGAATCGCGTTTCCGTTCCTGTTCTTATCCGACATATTGAACAGAGTGCGGTCGTCGATCATCGGATTGAACACGATGTCGGAGTTGATGAACGTATCGAAAGCGCCTACCGCGTACACGTCATATCCAGTGACTGGATTTCCGAAGTGGTAGCCTCGCATTTGACTCTGCGCTGTTAGTGATTCGCCGGACTGCTCAACGCTTGCTGATTCGCGGACATAATCCCCGCGATGAATCAGCGTCTTGTCATCGTCAGGAAATCGAACATCCACCATGCGTGCAAAGTTCTCTGGCTGCAATCGATTTACTAGGTGATCGTCGAGATTGTAAACCAACTCGGCAAAGTCAAGGCGTGATCCGCTAGCAGACTGCACGACCCGCAGACAATACACATCCTCGAACGTGTCGTTGTCGCCCGGAGCGTTGCCGCCTACCGGGCCAAGGTTGACGATCATCTCATCGTACTGTGCCACCAGTGCATCGATCGTGTTGATGATGTCCGTGCCCACTCAACGCCTTTCAGTAGATGATCAATTCAACGTAACAACTGGCCGTGTTCGCCTTAAGATAAACGCTCGCCTTCGCAGGACCGATTTCGAACTGTGTCGCAATCGAGGATGGCCGTAAGTATATCGGATAGTTCGCAGTTGTCGTTCCTGCCTCAACGTAGTTCGTAGCGTCGTGATTGTACAAAATGCAGATGCGCGGACTCGTCACGCCGTGCGTTACAGTGACTTCGGTTGTCGTGATCAATAACCTCTGGCGATAAATTACAAGCGGCACGTATGTGACTTGAATTTTACCGGGATTGAAGTCTGCACCTGCAACACCATACACCAACTGCAACCGCAGATTGCTTGTGATTTCATTCGCCATCAGTCGTGCTCCTCGGCTTGCGTGTCATCATCGTCTGGCTTGACAGGCTCTGGCTCTTTCGCCTGCTGTCCAAATCCACCTTCCTTGATCGTCTTGAAAGCATTCTGGCGGTGATCGTCGAGCGATCCCTTGCCGTCCCATGTTGCGTCAACGTCGATGTGTTCGCTCATTGTAGTATGTGCCTGAATTTAATACGCCCCATCACTTGCCACCCGTTCACGCCGGAACCGTCCAGCCAAGGGTCTTCTTCCAAATCCAATCCGTCAAACACGCAATTTAGATACGTTGTCGTCAGTGCTCCGAATGTCCATGTCATCGTGCCGGATGTGCCGATCAGTGCATTCATTACGGCGATGTCGGTCTGCAATAACGCGTCAGTCGCGTAGCCGTACGGCATTACCCACGCCGACAAATCCCGCCCGTGTGCTCGACCATTCAAATGCAGTTCGCCAACTAGCCCAAAAAATGTTTGCACACTGCGTGACTGATTGTACGGCGTTGATTTTATCGTGCCGTGAAGTGCTGTGCCTGTTGATACCGCTCCGAGAATTATGCTCATGGCACTGTGGCTCCCGGTAGTGCGGCCTCACGCGGGCGAGCGGCTGGAGGTGCGGCACGTTGCGGTGCTGGCCGCTGTCTGAGTTCATCACGAATATTTTTCAGCAACTCTATCTGATCCTGCATCAACTGCTTGTCCTGTGCGGAGACTTGACCACCAACTGGCAAGCCAAAACCAATACCTCCAAGAAAAGCCTGCTGCTGCATTGCTGTCAGCGTCGATATTCCGGCATCGATTGTCGCCGCCGTATCTCCCGCAGCAGCGGCACGCACGACTGCTGCCTCTCTATTTCGCAGCACGTCAAGGCCTGACATGTTTACACTGTCAAGAGTATCCTGCACGATCTGCGTTACCTGTCCTTCGATTCCACGCAGACTCGCTGCGTCTGTCGCAGCCCCCTGAACGTTTGCAGCAGATCTGTTCTGAGATCGAAGTGCAAGCGTCTGTTCGCTGATTGCGGCAATCAGTGCGTCGTATTCTACCTTTGCTTGCTGTGGGCCTGTCACTGTCGCTTCGGCTTCGGCCATCATGGCCTTTGCCCTGTCTGATCCTGTCACGATTTCCCTGATGGCAACCTTGCCTTGATTCTGTTCGATCGTACTCAGGAACTGCTTTGCAATTTCCGGATCAGCACGCATAGCGTCAATTCGTTTGTCGATCGTGTCCAGCCCATTGAAAGCTGTAATTACCGCAGGATCTAGTTTTGATTTTGTTCCATCGTCGAGAGTTGCAGAAGCCTTCGGAACGAACGCATCCATCTTTTGCACCATTTGACGAACAGTTGTGCCCGTGACGGCCATCGTCGGATCTTGCAGCAGTTGCGAAATTGCCGCCGACATTTCCAGCGTTCGCTCCGATCCAAGTGCCGCAACACGCTCACCCTTCGCATTTGCAGCAGCAATTGCCGTGCTCATGTTATTGATCGACATTGCAAAATCTTCACCGCGTCCAGCCTTCTGAAACTGCGACAACTGACCAAGCGTAGATTTGAAATCTCTGTTGCCAGTTGTTGCCGCGAGTGTCAACATGCCTGACATAATCGGCCCGGCTTTTGCGGCATCGCCAGCGGTAAGTTTCAGTGTCTTTCCTGCCAAGTCCATAGCCTCAGTCAAATCCTTTGCGCCTGCCGACATAGCCCCGGCCAGCATGTTCGCCAATCCCTCTTGCGTTACTCCGAGCTTTGGCGCGTTCTCTGCAATCATTGCTCTTGCTGGTGCAACATTTGCCGCACCGACATTTAACGCCATTGCAGCAATCGATGCCTCAACAGTTCGCTGTGCTCCAGCCGCTGCCAGATTCATCTGCTGCACCTTGTCCAGTTCTGCGACGATCGCTGCAACAACCTGATGGAGCCCGATCATGCCGGCGGCCATCTGCTGTATTTTTCCAATGGCGGCGGCACTTGCCGTTGATGCTGCCGATGCCCCTGCTGTCAATTCGCCTTTCATTCGACTCAACGCCACCCGCAGAGTATCCACCTTCTGCCGCTGCAAATCGAACTCCTTGCTTCCCATTACAAGCCGCTTTAATGCCGCTTCGTTCTCTTTCAGTTCTTGCTCAAGTGCATTGAAACTTCCTGCTATTTCCTTCACACCTTTCTTGCTTGTGTCGGCCAGTTTCTGCATCGCCTTTTCTTGTTTGTCTAGGCGTGCATCCACTTTCTGAATCGTGTCCAGCATCTGCTTTGCTGTCGCGATCCATTCAACCGTGATCTGTTCGTCAGCCATCGCTCGCCCCCTTGCGTGAGAGTCCGAGCGTACTTAAAACTGTATCAATGATGTGATCTTTTCCGATCCACATGTCGAGTGCGATAGCAACCTCCGGCAGGATTCGGTAATTGATCTGAAGCAACTTCAGTAACCACGCGACCTGCTGCGATGGATCAACACGGAATACCATGTCTCGCAGTCCGAACTCGTCCAAGTATTGTTGTCGCATCGATTGCGCCTCGTCGCAGACCCACGAGAACTGTCGGATGACTTCCCACCGCATCGAGCCATCGTCAGTGTAGACGGCCCGTGAATCCACAGTGTCAGGCGTCGGTAGTTTCCACGACTGGCTTCCGAACTTTACGAGCGGCCCCGATTGCGTGTAAGTTCTTCGCAGATCTGATTCTATCGGCAGTTTGTCCTTCCAGACTCCAACCCAATAATACGGCTTCCCGTCAGCATCTTTCGCCACGGATGGCGTCCATACCTGATTGTCCATATCGCAGTGCATCAGGCTGTTACCAGGCGAAAGCCACGCCAGCATCGTGCCAAGTTTGCCACCGTCCGGACCTGCGAAGTTTGGCGCAACGTCCTCCGGTTTCGGTGGCCCATTGTCTCCAGGCTTCGCGGTGAATAGATGCAGCAACCCTGACACTTTGGCAACCGCCATCAGGTCTTTGACATCGCACGGAACGTGGACGAGAAAATGCACACAGAACCTCTCAGAATTATGGGATTGCTACGACGGCAGATGCTGTCAATACTTTTCCGTGCAGTGTTATTGTCGCCGACCCATCATCGTTTCCACTGACTGTAATGTTGCTCGTGTCCGCAAGTCCGGCAGCAAGCGTAAAGCGAATGTGTTCTGCTGTAATGTTCGCCGTAAACGTCCCAGAGTCTGCCCGCTTCTTGAAGTAGACGTTGGCTGATGTCATCGCCGTGAACGCCCCGAGCGTTGCTGCAATGTTCGCAAAGTCGTTGACTGTGATTTCGATCGTCGGCGTACCCATCTTGATTGATATGTGCGTTGGGCGAAGTGATCCGCTACCAAGTGGTGGCTTCACAATTTCTATACCGGGATTCACTTTGATTGACTGCACGCCAGCGATCAGCGAAGCATTGATGTACGCCGGCCCCAATGTGTGCTCTGCGTTGAATGCCTGTGCTCCTAGTGTCTGACTAACAGCCGACGCATAACCAGATGCCAAACCGTCAGCCGAAATCCAGTGGATATCTGCACCGCATGTGGCGAAGTCGCCGTCCTGTGTCGCTTCGAATGATGTCGGCACAACGAGGCAACTTGCTCCAGTGATCCACGGATGACTTGCACCACTTGCAAAGACAGCCCCGTTTGTGCGGAGCTTCATCGGCACTGTGTTTGTCGTCAGCAGGCTTGGAAATCCGACGCTGCAAAACGTACTCGTGTTTAGTGCCACAAGTGCGGCGACATCGGCAGAAGTGAACGACGTGATTTCTTCGGCAGACTTGCCGCTGACCTGGGCAACGACAGCACCGCCTGAATTCGTGGCCTTGCGATGTTGCTGTCCTGTCTTTGTGTCTGCCTGCGTTACTTGGCGAATCGTAGACGCACCGAGAATAATATCCGCACCAGTAAAAATGGAAGCCATGTTACTTTATCTTTCTTTTTCGAAGCCGTCGGTATTTTCCCGTTGCACCCCGCACATATTCGCGGGACATTCTTTTTCGTTCTTCTGTCAATTCGCTTTTTGATACTTTGGCGATTTCCTCTTTCTGCCCTGCGGACAGGCGGCGGCTTTTCTTCCGCATGTACTTTTCTTTTTGCAGTGCGGTCATCGCGTTCCACTCAGCGTCTGGCAACTTCTCTGCCAGTCTGCATCGCATCAATAACTTCGATCCATACTGCGTTGCTGTAATTTTGTGCCGCAATGAAGCCAGCAATGTTCCTGTGAACACGTTAGGAGCCGTTCCGCGAGTGCCGTATTTTACCTTCCGCTTGTTGTACTTAATTCCTCGTGGACGTGCCCTGTAAAGTGAATACGCTTGCGTCGTAAAGTGTTTTGGAACTCGTGTGTTCCATTGTCGTTCCATTACGTGAGTGTTGATTTCTTTCATCAACGCGGCATGATTTCGATCCTTCAATTGAAATCGAGTAATTTGATATTCGACACTGAACATTTATCACCTGAAATCGACAGTCAGCGAATATATGAATCCCCACTCACACCGACCTGAATTTGTGTTCGGATCAATCCTGCTTGGCATCGTCGGCACCGATAAGCCTTCGATCATTAACTGACCAGATCCATCGACTGCCCCATTGATGCCAGCCATCAGTTCGCCAAACTTTCCCCAGACCCACACATACTGCGTTGAGTAAGTTGTTCTCTGATCTTCCGGCACGTCTAACTCAACTCTAATTTCAATCGCTAGCGTGCCACGCAAATGATTCGCCAGCCAGTTAGTCGGCAGACTCGTGACATCCAAAAACATGCAAGGCGTCAAACTTAATTCTTCATCCTCGTCCGTGCCGCCTTCATAGATTCTTGCCGCCGCAAGTGCCGCTGTACTCACTCCGCAAATCGTTTGCCATGCCGACAAATTCGACAGCATCGACTTTGTGTTTGCGATTGCTCCGGCTACGTCAAGTGCTGCCATTACAAATCACCATTTCGGAGCGGCTTTGCTCCTTTCGCTTCCGCCTGATATCTGATCAGCAAGACTGATCGCATTCCATGTTCTGCCGCACCTATGCCTTCGATTTCATATCTGTTGCCGTCGTATTTAATGCCGTCGGCAGCGTTCAAAATCACATCCTCGGAAAGATCCATCGTTGCCCTATGCATGTATCCCCGCCCCCGGTCGTCGTTTTCTTGCACCGGGGACAGGGTTACGATTGCCGTTATTGCCCTCGTGTTTGATTCGCTGCCGCCAATGTACCGAATGACAGTTGACGCAAAGTCATCTGTATTCATAAACACTGTGGAAACGTCTGTAATCATCTGGGCTGCGAGCGTCATAGATCAAGCACCGTAAGCGTAGTTATAAACGATATTGATCATAGCAATTGTGACTGACGGAACTCCGGTTCCTGACGCCTTTTGGATCTGCACAATCGGCTGGACATTAAGCCCGGCAGTCAGTGCGGACATGTCAAACGTGGTTGCCTGAGCAACTCGTTCACCGTCGATAAAAAAGCGAACGTCATTGATGCCATTTTCAAAACTGATTACAAACTTCTTGTAGACAGCAGCAAGTGTCGCACCTGTTGCCTTGTCGTCGTTGTCGGTAGTCGCGTCATCTGATTCGGCGAGAACAGCGGTTGTGGACACGGAGCCCTGCATCCGGAACCATGCGTTTGTAGCGACGCTGTCGTCTGTATCATTACGCGCGGAGCCAAGCCCCATCGTCAATGTGGTTACTGCGTCGATCCCAGCCACCAGTGCGATAAACTCTACCATCTTGATCTTGCGAACGTCGAAGGCCAAAACGTCTTTATGATAGAGCGTGACGATCTGTGCTTCACTCGTGCTAGTGCATGTGAGCTTAGCCGCTCCGCCGTCTTCAGTGATACACAAATAAGTCGGCGTTCCTGCCGTTGACGTGTCTGCAATCGTCCATCCGTTTTGGCCTGGAGTCGTTGTAAACTCCTGAGCACGATCAAAAAAATCAATATATTCTCGGGTACCACGGCTGATCATTATTATCTTCCTTTCGGTTTGTTTGCCCCTATTCGGGGACTAGGCTATTCGCGGGAAACATTCCCGAAACAGAAACTATCACTGCCGCAAGCCAGCCCTCGGAAGGACTGGCTGTTGGCTGCGTTTTACCGACTAGAATCACACTCCGTTGTGTTTCTGAATACCTCGGTGATCAAGTGCCTTAGCGGCCAACGATTGCAACACGTAGTAAGTGCTTGCGAGCGTATGTTCGTCACGAACTTCACGGACCTGTGGAGTTTCCTGACCAGCCAAGAAAGTAACTTCAATGGTTTCTACCCGCGTCGGATTTGCGAAGGCGTAGAACGCAGTCGATGAGGCAGCGTCTAGCAGTGGCTCAACGACTAATTGAAGTGATCGTGTGGCGTTGTATGTGGCGGCCCCGGTAGATGCTGGATCAAACATTGAATTGATCAATACTTCTGCCGTCGTTTCCAGTGCAGCGGGAACAACCAAATACGATGGAGTGATATTAAGAATGTCTGCCGATTCTGTTCCCTCTGGCGTGTTCTCGCCACGCATCAAACGCATCAGAGCCTTCATCGCTCCGATGGTGGCTGTCGTTGGGCTTGCTGCTCCGGTCGTTAGGTTCTTGCGGAATCGCAACCCCGTAGGAGTTTCCAGAAACAACGCTTGAGCGTCCCGCATTGTTGGGTTACTTGTGACTTGTGACCACGCTACAGTGTTCACGGTTCGTGCGGCAGCATCGCCCAGTTTTTGCGGTGTTGATGTTAATGCCGACATGTCGTCATTCACGATCAACTTATACCCAAAGTCAATCCCGATGGATCGACACTCAACGGCATACGTCGCTTTGCCGTCTGCCATGCTTGCCATTTCTGGACGAACAGCATCATTCCACACTGGCAGATTCGGAATTGCACCGAGCTGCATGCGATGAATGTTTTTGAAGTCGGTCGCTGACTGGCCTTGTTTCATTGGCCCACGCCAAGTCTGAGGAACTTCAGTAAAGCCAATCATCATCGACTTATTGACGGCGTCTAATGTCAGGTTGCTGAACGAGGTTGTGCCATGATAGGACGCTCCGCCGGGAGCCGCACGGATGCCAGCCTTCTCAGGACCAAACATCGCACAGATTGCAATCTGATCGCGTGTCAGACCGAGCGTCTGAACGCCGCGTGATCGAACGTATTCCGTCGCCATGTCAAACAGCGTTGCGTGGCGAAACGTGTCAGCCGCTTTACTTCGTTGTGCTGCTGGATAATACTTTTCGAGCTTAGCTTCGTCGCCATTCAACGCTGATCGGCAAGCTGTCAAAGTGAGTGCTGATCGCAGATCAACTTCAAGTCGTTCCGAGCCTGAAGAAACGTGTCGAACCGATGCACCGTAAGGAATCGTAGCCTGCTCTTCAAGCTGTTTTGCTTTCAAGTGCGCACGTACCGCTGGAACGTCTGCCAGTGTTCGACAGTGTGCCGATTCGCTCGTCAGTCCTGCCAAATCGCAAAGTTCATCAACGCTCTTTTCAAACGCTGCCCGTGCAGCTTTTTCGTCATCAATGATCTTGCGAGTTGCTTTGGCAATCATGTCGGCCATTGCTTCGGCTGTCGGCAAGTCCGAACGCTTTTCTTCTTTGCGTTCCTCTTTTTTGTCTTCAACTTGCGTGCCGAATTTATCGGCATTGTCGTTCATCCACCGCAACGCTTCTTCGTCACTAAGTGTGGCTGTCATACCTTTGGCAACACACATCTTTCGCAATGCTTCAGTCATCTTAAAGTCTTCTTTCTTTTCACTTGGGGACTTGAATAAAACTGCTGCTGGATCAAGTCCCCGCAGCTTCGCCTGATCATCGGCACCGATCGGAGTCAACGAGACTTCGCGTAGCCGCCACTTCGTCACAACATTTACAGGCCCATCGAATGATCGGCCTGATATCACTTTGCTTTCACCGTGCTTTACAAACTCACGTGTGATTACCTTATAGCCTGCTGATACGTCCGTGGCGTGTCCATCGACAACATCGTTGAACGCATCCGTGGCCGCTTGCTTTTTACTGAAATGCAACATCCCAGCAACCTGATTTCCATCGACTCGAATCGAGCGTACGGAACCAAACTGATCGCTGTTTGCATTGCGATTATGTGAGTCAAGAAACGGCACCTGTCGATTCGATGGAAACTCCACTCCGCTTGTCAGCAGAACTTCCGGAATCATTTCCATACGTTCCCAGTCTGGCATCAAAACTGGCGTCTCGGTTGAAATCGTTGTCTCGACAGTCCGGCCTTCTACGCTGATTGAATCAGCACGCACAGATAGAATGCGATAATCTAATTCGGCTACTGTCGATTCACGCTCTGATTGTTCGCGTTTTCTACGTCGCATTTGCGGTGTCCATTGTTGGTTGACTGACTGCATCCGAAGTGGCCTGCGCGACTGCTATTTGATCTGCCGTGTCTACGCCCATGATGTTGTTGATTACTTCCGGCGGGATGCCTTTTTCTTTTGCGACAGCGTAAAGTTCCGCCGCGTCATTCAGGACGTTTCTCCAGTTAACGTTGACTTTTGCACACTCCATTTGAAGTGAAGAAAGTCCTCCGCTGATTCTTGCCGATGCTGCGGCTGCGTCGTCTTTTGGATTGATCGATAATGCAACCGGCCCTTGCCATCTTGCTGATGAAAACCGTCCCGGTGATGCTTGAAATTCCTCACTCGACACGATGCCATCGAAATAGCCCTCTAGCATTGCTGCTCGAAGAATCGTTTCCCATATCGGTTGACAGTAAGACGACGCAAACCACTCTTGAACGTCGTGCAATTCCGGCCATGTGTCGTTGTCGGCAGATCGTTCTGAACTGAATGAACTGTTGCGATAGTCGCCCGTAATCGTGCTCGCTTTGATGCCAGGCAGTGCGGTTGCCGTCCCGCGTTGTAGGTGTTGAACGAATGCCTCTGGATTCATGTTTGGCTGGTTCGGTGATTGCAGATCAAACGAACCGTCTTTGCCTTTATTGACGACCATTCCCGGCTGAATCTTTGTGATTGCGTTGCCGTCTGCATCCGTTAAATCAGTGCCGTCTGCCGATGTGCTTGATGCTTCTGATCCCTGATTCAATCCCAGCCGAGTTGATCCCGTTGGCTTGCTGTAAGTCGCGACTACACAGGCTGCCATTGCGCTCGCCGTCAAGACGTTGTATTCTAAATCCTCGGTGCGTCTTGCTCGCAGAATCGCTGCCGCAAACCATGGCACGCCACGAAGCTGATCGATGTCTTCCTCAAGATATAAATGCCCGACCGATTCGGTTGTAACACGTGTCACAGTCGTCGGTGAAAGTGATGACTGCGATATTCCTAACGACTTCAGCCAGTACGCCACTCTTTCAAGATTTGCGTTGAGTTCAATGCCTCTAAAAATTATGTTTCCGTTTGCCAGCGTGTGACCGGGAACCTCAGACGCATCAGCAAGCCTGCACGAATCCACGAGTTGCAGTGTGTTCGAAATCGGTATGTCACGTTTCAGTTGTTCGCGCAGGCTGATTGCTTTGATTCGATAAAGCGTATCGCCTGACAGGATGCAAGACCGCAACGCCAGCTTCTGCTGACCTGACATTGTCAGACCGCCTTTGCCTGGCATTCCACGCGAATCAAATCCAGACTGTAGTGAGTCCCAAAGTTGTTTGGCTCGTGCCCTAAATTCAACGTGCGGTGTCCCGTCAATATTTGCAGCCAATGATTCTGGCGACATTCCTTTCCCGATCACCTTTGCTTCGAGGCTTCGGACGATCTTTCGACAGCTTGGATTGTCGCGGTACAAATCCCATGATTGAGCGCGAAGAAACTCCAGCCGATTCGACGGAATTTCGTTTTCTTTTATGACTGGATTTTTCATCCAGTTCAACCGAGTTTGATTGGCCGCTGAATATGCACCCTTGCCTGTGCCGAGCAGTTTGTTGACAGCCTGCAATGACGCACGGGCCTCGATTCGCTCTAGTGCTCTCGATGGTGAAAGCCACCCGATAATGCGGTCAAGTGTATTCATAATAGCGTAGCGTCTCCCAATTGGAGAAGCCCACACATTGAACCGCCGCCACTGGATGCGGCATTGATTTCGCTGATCATTTCCTGACGAGTTGCCCGCAGTTCTTTTAGATCAGCCATCCGCTGCCGACGCCCGCCCGGCCCTTGATATTCTTGGCTCGTTAAAGCCTTAAGAATGGCTGCGTTCGTTGCGTCGAGAATGTCGCTGGCAGTTGTCATGCACTAAGTTTCTGCGTGACAATATACGATTGCATTACCAGTGTTACCAGATTACTCACCGCTCCCCATCAAGAGTCACAATCCTGTGCTCAATTTTGATCGTCTCAAGCGTCACGGTCGCCGTCCATGTGTGACCGCACGGCCCTGTATCTGACTTCGTTGTCTTGCAGCATTTGTAGTAACGAGTTCGGCCTTGCGTTGAGTATGCAACACCATACCCGCCGCTACCATGCCAGCAGACAGGGCAGTGCCGATACTCTTCTACGATTCGCCCTGCTGGAGTGATTGCAATCACAGGCGATACTTCAACCACTGACGGAAAAATCACCGGCTTCGCTAATGGCGTCTGGCTTGTCGTGATGTCCGGCTGTCGTGCTCTTTGCTTACTCATCCCACGCTCTCCCATCGGGACGACTTTGACCACTGTTGACAATCGATTTTCCTTGCGTGTAGGTGCCTGATCTTGGCGGATAGCCGCCGTTTTCCGTGACGTATGCACAAGCCAACGCAAGCCCATACCGTACGGCGTCTCTCAAGTCGTTCGCTTCGTTTTCATCCTTCTTGATCCATAACAATTTCGCGTTGCCTCGGTTGTCGATTTTGTCGGCAAGCGTGCCGTTGCACAGTTGCACAAGTAAGTCGATGTCATGTTCCGCTCCTTGACACAGTGCCAGCGACTCAGGATCGTCGGGATTGCGTTCGTCAAGCCGTGCCTGTAGATCCGTCTCCCAGAAATCCGTGTTAACCTGCAACAGTTCCTGACCGACGTTGTCGCCATCGGCCACCGTGCCGAGTTTGTACGGCAAGCCGCCGATCGTCGTCGAACTGCCCTTGATAGCCATCATGCCCGAGTGTGAATTGCAGAAGTCGTATGTCTTCTTCGTGTCCCAGCCTGAGTCAACAGCCGCCGCGTGCGGGAGCATTGGATTTCCGCCGTCGAGATGCTGCCACGGGTTGCGAATAACTGCTTCCCAGATGTCTTCCAGCCTTGTTTTGTAGCCGTAATCGACCAGATGCGAGCGACCGTCAAGCCCGTGTGCCATGATAACCCACACGCGATAGCCGCCGTCAGCCGCTTGTTGGTCGATTGTGACGGTTAAAAGTCGCGTCCATGCGGGTAGAATTGACCTCGCAACGGACGTTTTCAGGCGTTCGCCGACCCGTTCGGGAGTCGATTTTGTCTTTCGAGTCTCCCATGTTTCGCCCATGTAGGAGTTCACCACGTCCTGCAAATCGCGTGGCCGCTTCTGTGCCTGGATCCAGACCCGCGCGAAGTTGCCCCAAGTCTCAGTGAGCGCGTACCACGAGGCAAGCGGCCCAAAGCCAACGCTGTCAGATCCCGCCTTGAGTGCTGCTCCTTGGATCTGTCCGGCAGTGTCAATCGTGCAGCCTTGCGGCACCCAAACGCCACGACGAAGCATGATCGTGCGGTGATGGTTTTCAATGTGTCCTTCGCAGTGCTTGCACTCGTAATACGCCGACAGAAAAGCCGTCTCAGCGTCTGAGTTGCCGTTCGAATCACGCTCCCAACGGAAGCCACCGGGGGAATTCGCGTCACCTTTGACAAGTATTTGATACTCGCCGCAGTGCGGACATGGCACGTATCGACGGTGCTGATTGCTTTCAAGCATCATCTTTTCAATTCGCGACCGGCCTTTGATTGTAGGCGTCGATTCAAAGATGATTTTGTGATCGGGAAAGCCTTTGAATCGGTTGATAAATAACTTCAATGCGTCAGCCTCATCGCTTGACGACTGATTCCATTTATCGATTTCAGATGCTTGACCATAAAACGCCCCAACATCGGCAAGTGAAGTCTCCGATCCTGACCACCCAATAAATATCTGACATGACTCTAGCTTAACGTGTAACTTGCTCCGTCTGGCTTCCGGTGGTAACTGATTTTTGACGCCTTCCGTCGATGACAGAATCGGGTAGAGTCTCGACCCAATCACACGAGCGGCGGCCTCCTTCGTTGGGCCTGCGAACATCATGTTACGGGGATTCGTGCCAGCAACTTTTGCCATGAGACTTAAGCACGTCGTCGTCTTGCCAAGACGGGAACCCCATTGCAGGCTGATTCGACGAATGCGAGGATTATCAAACGCCTCAAGCACAGCATCGACGTGCGGGAATGACGACAACGAGAATGGAAGACCGCCCGTCTCCGTGCCTTTGGGCATCGTCACGAAGTATGGGAGCCACTCGCGGGAGGCGATTCGCTCGCATGGTCGCAAGAACTTTGTAGCATTGAGTTTGATTATTCTTCAGCCCTTACCTTTCCGATCTCACTTAGTTCCAAACGTCTCGCCGTGCTCAACAGTAGATCCCGGCAGTGCCGATCCGATTCATCGCGTGTAAAGTCTTTCAAATCCTGCGGAGCACTTGCTGCCAACATCTCCGGCAGTTGCATGATTCCTTCGCGAAGTTCAATCAAGGCTGTAGCCGCCCACAACTCCACTTCTTGCCTGTCCAAAATTAACGCCTTCTCGCGATCCAATTCGATCTGCTTTGTCTCGACTTGAATCTTGCCGAGTTCAAAGTCTTGCTGTCGTTTCGCTGCCGCTAGGTCGCTCTGCATTACCTTGTTAAATCGCCATTGTGTGATCTGTTGTAGTGGATATTTTCCCTCTGCACCTGGCATTGGTGGCGTTTCCATTCGCCACTGCTTGACCGTCTGCAACGCCATCCCGAAGAACTCTGCAACTTCCCCGAGTGTCGCCGCCGTCCACTTGTCGCGTGATACTTCACGTGCCTCAATCTCCGCTTCAATCCTGTCATACTCTGCGAAGTCCTCGACCGTATCACACGCGGCGAGTAAGTCGGGCAGATCGCTTCGCTCGCTGGGCTTCAATGTTGGATTCCGTTACTGGTCCGATGTCATGCGTGTGATGGTGTTCAACTTGTGCCAGCACCGGTTGTAGTGATCGATTGTATTCGGCCAACGCGATCACCACACGAGCGGCGGCCAGTTGCTCGCGTGCCGGCTTGTCATCGTTTAGCAACTTGCCGACGATATGCGCAGTCCTCCGGAAGAGTACGTCAGGAATATCGAATCCACGTCGCAGGGTCTGTTCGATTTGCCGCAGATCGCCGCGTATATGTTTTGGATCGCTCAGAAGTTCTGTCATGTTTTCCCCAATGTTTTTAGCCCTTTTGAAATACTTTTAGAAATCTTTCGGAATAGATTGATCAAGGTGTTGATTCTATTCCGATATCGGTATAGACTGCTCTCAGTGGAAGTGACGAACGCAAACGCAAACAAGGACACGAACGATGACAACTGCAAAACGCAACTACGAAATCAAACGCGGCTACAACGGTTCTGGTGTTCCTGTGTTCTTCATCGACTGGAAATCGACGGCAACCGAACGCTCCGAAATCGAAGGACTGGATTTTCCTTTCCGCTCTGAAAAGGAAGCTATCGCAAACGCTAAGTGCCAAACACGCTGCGGCAAACGAGTCTACTAGACCAAACCTCACGGGGGGCTTTGGCCCCCTCTCTTTCAATCTTTCTTTTTTGGAGTTTATAACGATGATCAAATTTGAAATCGGCAAGACATACTCAACCCGCTCAGCCTGCGATTATGA
>Ga0181348_1000309_pt1 | contig 20446 bp, 19 predicted proteins | sample Su13VDMM110DN_FD_130092 | JGI IMG/M metagenome (GOLD analysis project Ga0181348, IMG submission 130092) | Freshwater viral communities from Lake Michigan, USA - Su13.VD.MM110.D.N | ecosystem: Environmental > Aquatic > Freshwater > Lake | place: USA: Michigan | collected 2013-07-16
CGAGATCAAGGTGAGTGCGCTGGACATGGACTCGCAGTTCCGTAATGCGTACTTCAACACGAACTTGAAGGCAAAGCTTCAAAGCGTGATCGATGGCGCTGCACAGCGTGTCATGGAGCTAATGCCGGAGATGAGCGCCAAGGACGCTGTGTTGGCTTTGGGGATCACACTGGACAAGTATGCTAACTTGGAAAAGAACAAGACGCCGGATGCGCTGCATCAGCATGTCCACTTGCACACTAACCAGGACATCTCTGCCGCTTTCATGGCGGCACTCCAGCCGCCGAAAGCACAAGACCATGTTGGAACGATTGAAAACGAGTGATGCGATGGCCGGTCTACCTTGCAAATCGGACATTCCAATTTCAAATTTCAAATCCGAAATTGAAAATCAAATTTCAAATTTCAAAATCAAATCTCAAATTCGAAATTCAAATTTGGTTTTACCGAACGGGATTGACTTGGCCAATGAGGTCCTGGACCTGCGCGATCTGACCGAGCGATATTGGCGCATCATACAAGCGCAGCATGTTCGCATCGCGCTGCTAGAGAGTGACTTACGATGTGTGACGATTGCGAAGCTATAGAAGAGGAATCGGAGTTCTATGCTGAAGAAGCCGCGAAGTGGCGGGAGATGTATGAGGTATCACATAGGCGGGAGGTTAGGTTAGCGCGGCAGCTCGCTACGCTGCTGGCGAGTCTGCGCCGGGTAGCGCGTGAGGTGCGAGGGTTGGGGCGGAATTAGGCGTCCTGAGCTTCGTAATGAAGAAGCGTTTCGAGAAACTCAATCCGCTCGGATAGCGTCCCGGCGAAAGGTTCGTTGTCGGTATGCTCGGCCCAAAGAAGTGGGCATGATGCGCAGGCGTGGTAGGTCATATATTCAGGCAAAAAAAGCCCCTAGGCGCGAAACCTAGGGGCGTTTGTGGGGCTTACTGTTCAGTGAGCGACCAGATAAGGCCCTCAATTCCTCCGTGAGCTCTCAGCCACTCCAAAGCGAGCGCCCGCGCCAACTCGTTTGAATCAGCTTCGATAATGTGAGTGCCACTGCATTGCACTTGGCAGTATTTGTCGGAGTAAGAAAGTTTGTAGTGTTTCATGGAATTAAACGTGCTGGCTGTTCCGTTACGCTAGTTCGGCGGTTTTCTGACGATGCTCGTGCGCCTCCTCCACCCAACGCGCAATCTCTCGCGACTCGTGCTCATATTGGGCGGATCGCATGTTTGTGGTCATAAATGCGCGATCGAGACGATCTTGCATTCGCTCGGCTTGAATTTCAATTTGGTCTTCTGTCATGATGTTTGTGTGCATAGGTTAATTAAAAGTTTTGAATGATCACCCCGCCGTCAAATTTAATGACTTGAGTCTGATCCTGTAGCCACGCCATCGCATCAGCTTCCTTGTCGTCGTCGCTTTGATCGTCGTCGCCCAGGTTGGGATTTGGTTCATATCCATAGTCATCCGCCGCTTGCAAAGCAGATTCGCACTCGGAGTAGTCGCAACGTATTGCCACTGGGTCAAACTCAATTTCCGTACCTGTATCTTCTTCGAGCTGCTCAAGGTACTCAATCAGGGCGTGCGCGCCGTTGTAAGACCAGTTTGCGTTTGCGTCTGCTTTTAGCATGGCTGCTGCTTGCAAGGTTGTTAGTGTTGCTTTCATGTGGTTTTTTGTAGTGTGTTAAACGGAACGTCTTTGCTCCCTACTACGCACCCAAAGGATGCGCAGTATGGGAACCTAGGCGTTTTCAGTTTCCTCTAATGGGTAAGCGTCCAATACAGCCGAACAATGGTCGCAATAGTTACCACCCTCCCATAGCACCTCAACGGCCCTAACTCCCCATCCACAACGCTCCCAACCTTTTATCATGCTCTCATGCGCAACACTGCGCCAGTTTTTACGGCAACAATTCATGCACAAGGCGCTGCCGTCAAAGGTTATGGCTGACAGAGGATAGCCTCCCGGCCATGCAAAGCCGGTGCGCACGGCAGTTTTGAGGAATGATATGTTGCGACGTGTGGATTTGGTTTTGTTCATAAGTAGTTGTTTTGTAGTGTGTTATGGTTGCGTTGGTTTACTTACGGTTTGCTTTGCGATGGTCGCAATAGACTAATGCCCAAAGTGATGCGGTGATGATTGCGCAGCCTGCCGAGGCTAGCATGAGTGCAAAGCGTACATATGCAATGTGTTCGAGGGTGTTCATGGATTCGAGCGACATAGGATTAACGGGAGAGAGCGATGCGAAGGTGCGCCATAGTAAGGGTGCCGGATTCAATCCCAAACGTATCAGCATAAACGCTATGCAACCACATGCGCGCTTCCGGCGACGGTAGCCCATTTGCTGTGTTGTAATGCTCGTTAAAACTGATTGCGTTGCGGAGATTGCGCTTGGCTGCGTTGAGGGCGTTCAACTGGCGTTGCGTGACGCTAAACGAAACAACGGCAGGCGAACCAGTTATGCGCGCTTCTAGGTTCGATTTGACTAAGGTTACTTTCATTTTTTGTAGTTGGTTGAGGTTGTACTGACGTGGGCAAATCTAGCGTGCGTACATACGATGGCAACACAAAAGAAAAGAAAAGCGACGATCCTGGTGAGTGCGTGCGGCTCGGAGGATGCACGAGTGACGTGACCGTGGGACCGAATGCGGAGTGCGTGTGGTGCGTGCGGTGCGGAGTGAGGGTGAAGCGAGAGCGGCGGAAATAGTTCGTACACGAAGTAAATGCGTTACGGCCTCCGCGTCACAAGCAACGACCGTGCGCCCGCGTCCCGCCCGCTGCGGCCCTCGTCAACGTCCCATCGGCACGCCAAACGTGGCTCACCGAGCACCAAAGCGGCACGTTTGGCACGTCACGTTTGAGCCACCCTTGCAAGCTGCTGTGGTTGAGCAGGTTCCCCATAACACAATACAACACACGTCATATGGAATGGAAGTTCTACTCTGTGAAATGCTAAATAGGGGGGGGCGGGGTTCGATAGCGCCAGGCAACGGCGACGGCGACGCATAGCACCCCTCAGATTTTTTTTCGCCAACTGGCCCCCTTCGCACTTGCCCTACGTCTGTAGCTTGGCCTAGCTTGCGTGTGGCAGCGTGCGTACACACTGTGCCGCTGGGGGCAATAGACGAGTTCTGTGGGGATCTCGTCGAGCGGGCACCCAGTTAGCTGGCCCTTGTTGGGCGTAAGCTTGCGCTGCCAATTACCCTAATCTTGCACACTACACTGTGGTAGTGTAGCGTCGCTAGTACTATGACTAAGTACACACTAAGCGAGAAGACCGTTAAGGCGCATCTAGGGAGCGCATATAAGCCGTTAGCATACAAGCTGGACGAAGACTATATTGAGCGTAAGGCGTTTAAGGGCATTCGACGTATCTATCGCAGCGACCTGCTTGATGGTACGTTAGCGTGTGAGCAGGCGGAGCAGCCGGTGGATGAGCCTGCGTTAGTGACAGTGGAGTCACTTGTTACGGAGCCTAAGCATATCCCGATACATAACGAGTCTATGGAACAAAGGATCGTGTACTTGTATCCCAACAAGCGATGGGTAAGGACAGACGTGGAGGATATGGTGTTTGTTGGTATGAAGGGGATACACTTTCGCCAGGGTCAACGTATTTTGGTTAAGAACAAGACGCTATGCATAAGATAACGCTTAAGGACAAGTTAGCGGTATATGACAAGCTTGAGCAGCTTAAGGGTAAGCTTAAGTCATTTACTGTCGCATTAAGCGCAGGTTATGTGCTGCATATCGCGCTTAAGTGGGCGTTAAGCTTGGTGAATGCACAAGAGATGCAGCTTAACACGTTTGAGCTGGCAATACTTTGGATAGTCTGTTCTTAGGCTAAGTCCAAGTTCTTACTCTCTAGTGATATTCCCCTTCACTAGTAATCTTCCCTTGCTTTTGCTCTGTGTTACCGTGCGCACCGGGCTCCGCCCAGTGCTTCACTCTCGCAGCAGATGCTGCTGCTCACTGGAGGTGATAATGTATCCGGCAAGGAGAAGTTGTGAGTGAGCATAGTACCCCCAAGACTCAGCATTACTGCCTATCTTGGGGGAGTACTATACAAAAAGGAGATCAACGATCCGTATAAGTGTCGTCGTTTCGTTTCGCAATTACAGTCGTGAGTGATGGCTACCCGTTCGGGAAACTCTTGCCCTTCTCGTAGGCGTGACTGCTAGCACTCTGCAACTCTGAAGCCGTTGCAGATGTTTAATCCAACTCAAGAGGTGTAGTTGGAACCATTTAGTCGCTCGTGCGTCCGATGTTTCAGGTTGCGCAGAAGGTACACGGTCGTTTATTTGACGACACTGGAAATTTAGAGCATCTTCAGGGAAAGTCAACACTATGAATGAAGAAAAACAGGAAATTATCGAGAAAGTCTTAGCTTATAAGCTGGAGGAACATCCTACGTTGCCAGCACCCGGTAAACGGCAGCGCATGGAGATGATCGAGAACATTGGCCCTGAGAAGGTGCTTGATCTGTTCCTTATGCGGGAGAACAAGATTAAGGCTGAGCAGAACGATCCTATGCGCTATGGCCACGAGTTGCCGCACTGGCCGGATGCGGATAAGCTGCTTGATCGTTACAACGAGCTAGTCGTCCTCGGGGGGAACAGAAGTGGCAAAACGGAACATGCCGCCAAGCGTATGGCTCAAGCTTTCATTGGCACTGACCTTGGCGGGAATACACCGTCTTGGGTAAAGGACCGCTATAGCAAGCGCAACATCCGTATCTGGTGCTTTCACACTAATCACATGACAAGTGTGTCTGCCCAGCAGAACGTCTTCTATAAGTACCTGCCGCCGGAGATACGGAACATTAAACGTACTAACCATACGCAGATCAGCTTTAGCCAGAAGAACGGGTTCAGCGACAATACAGCGGTGTACATGGGCAACCAGATCTGGTTCCTTAACTACGCCCAGGACATTAAGGTCGTTGAAGGTGGCGAGGTGGACTACGTCTGGTGCGATGAACTTGTCCCGCAGAACTGGCTCGACACACTTCGCTACCGTTTGGTTACTCGGTCCGGCAAGTTGATCGTCACCTTTACGCCGGTGCAAGGCTACACCCAGGTGGTGAAGGAATACATCAATAGTGCCAAGGTGACGGCTACTCGCAAATCTCCATTGTTGCCCAATAACAATGTTCTAACGGTCCCTAAAGGTGAGATGCCCTACCAAGCGGAAAACCTGTACGGCAGACACGCCTGCATCTGGTATCATACCGAGCTTAATCCATACAACAACTGGGAGCGCATGAAGCAGGAGTTGTCTGGCCGTTCTAGCCACGACATTAAGATCCGCGCTTATGGCTGGGCAGATCAGACGGCTGGTTCCGAGTTTCCGATGTTTGGGGATCATAACGTGTGGAAGGGTGACGCGGAAGAGGTCATTCTTGAGGGTAGCAACTACATGGCTATTGACCCAGCAGGTGCGCGTAACTGGTTTATGCTCTGGGCTAGGGTGGACAACCACGGTATACTATGGGTCTACCGTGAGTGGCCGGACCAAAGCTACGGCGAGTGGGCGTTGCCAAGCGACAAGGCTGACGGACGAGCTGGCCCGGCACAGAAGGCAGGCGCTGGACGTGGGGTAAACGAGTATACCGAGCTTATCTGGAGTTTAGAAACTGCCGGGGATAAGCGCGAGATGATCGTGGACCGCTGGATTGACCCTAGAACTGCTGGCACGGAGACAATCACTAAAGACGGCGGCGTCACTGTGCTTGATTTGCTTAGTCAGGCTGACAATCCGCTCATCTTTACGCCATCAGCAGCCCTACCAATTGAGGAGCGGGTGATGATTATCAATGATCTTTTGTCATGGGACAGAGAAAAACCAATGGAAAAAGGTGTAAACCATCCAAAACTAATGATTCATGAGTCTTGCCAGAACTTAATATACAGTTTAAAGGAATGGACTGGACAAGACGGACAAAAAGGTGCTAGTAAAGATCCAATTGACGCTTTAGGATATATGGTTGTTATGCAGCCTATGTACTTTGGCGGCTTGGATTGGGAAAAGCAGTTCAAGCGAATGTCTATGACAGGAAGTTATTAACATGATATCACCAGTTGACCCTTTAGCTATTGCTTCAGATACGCCGGACATCGGCGAGCTGTTGAGCGAGTACAATCGCTCGATGATTAACTCGTCTCAGGGTAACTTGGTGACGAAGTTTGATAATATCCGCTTTGCTCGCTGGCCAGGGCAGACTGATGACGGCAAAAAGCATAGCACCGCTAGGCCAGAAGGCAGTCCAGCTTGGCCCTTTGAAGGTGCAAGCGACGTTCGTAATCGGCTTATTGACTCTTCTTGTAACGAGTTATCAGCTTTGTTGGTGACAGCGTTTCAGCGTGCAACCATTAGAGCATCTGGCGTTACACTCGACGATGCGCCGGTGAGCGGCATTGCTACGAACCTTTTACACTGGATTCGTGACGCTAAAATGCCCCAAGAATTGCGTAAGGAAGCTGAGCTTGGCGCTCAGTACGCTTTGCAGTACGGCTGGAGTGCGTTCTTTGTAGGATGGCAGCAACGTATTAGCAAGCGCACTCAGGAAATCACCGCTGAAGAACTTTTTCAGATGGCTGCGCAGGCACAGGGATCTGTGTTGGCCGAGTTGCCACAGATGATCCTAGATGCGCCTGACCAAGCTGCTGCGATCCTTCAGGCTGCGATACCTGACTTGGATGCCTCGGAAGCCAAGCGCATGGTTAACGAGATGGCTACGACCGGCGTGGCTACCTATGAACAAGAGTATGTCAGTCGTAATCTTCCTGAGATCGTTGCGCTGAAGCCATGGGATGAGATTATTGTTCCGCCAGAGACGGCTGACTTGCAGCGATCACGGGTAATCTATCGCAGGACATGGATGTCTGAAGTTGAGTTGCGCGAGAAGATCACTACGGAAGGCTGGGATCCAGACTGGGTTGATCGTGCGCTGCAACAGATTGGCAAGAGCAGCTCGTTCTATAACATCAACCTACTGCCTACAACGACAATGTTGGTTTACAACGGTGTAAACTACATGAACATGGTTGAGGTTGTTTATGCTTATACCAAGAGCCTCGATGGAAAAGCGCCTGCCATCTACTACACCGTTTTTTGTCCACAAGCGGCCTCCAATCGAAAAGAAGATTCAGCTTCATGGGCCATTCACGAACGACTTGATTACGCTCATGGCGAATATCCGTTTGTGGAGTTTCGTCGCGAACAGTTGCGTCGTGCTGTTGTTGACACTCGCGGTATCCCGGAGCTGGCTAGTACTGATCAAGACGAAGTTAAAGCCCAACATGATTCAATCAGGGATCATACTGCCTTCTCGACTTTACCTCCCATCAAAGTCGTCAAACGAATTGGTGCCATCAACAAAGTGGGACCAGGAGTACAACTCCCTGTCGTAAGCCCATCGGACTACAGCTTCATGGAGCCACCGGCCCGTGAACCTACGGTGGCGTTTAACTTGATCAACCGAGTTGAGGCAAATCACGCTGCTTATTTTGGCACGATCAACCCGGCGGTGCCTCCTGCCAAGACGCAGATGTTGCAGCAGTTGCTTGTCAATAGCTGGCTGCTTAGCTGGCGCAGCATCTACAGACAGATGTTTGCGTTGTGCTGCCAGTACATGAGCCAGGAAGAGATCATGCGCGTCACCGGCGGGCAGTTGCCGCAGAGTACGTCTGAAATACACAGCGAGTTTGATCTTAATGTCCGCTTTGACGTGATGGACATGGACAAGGAATACATCGCGCAAAAGATCGACTTTCTTACCAAGGTCGCGCAACTCGACACAGGCGGCGTGCTTAACAGGACGCGTCTTACTGAGATGATGATTCAGGCTATTGCGCCAGAGATGGCAAGCGAGCTTATTGTCAACCAACAGCAGGCTAGTGCGCAGATGTTCAAAGATGTGCAGAGTGACATTGGCATGATGTTGCTCGGCAACGAGGCGCTGTACCAAGCTAACGACCCTGCCGCACAGACTAAGCTGCAATACGCACAACAGGTGCTTCAGGCAAATACAAAAGCACAGGCTGCGTTGCAGCAAGACGAGAACTTTAAGGCGCTGTTTGAGAACTACGTTAAGAGCTTGCAGATGTCGATTATGCAGCAGCAGAACGCGCAGATTGGCCGGATTGGTGTAACTCCTGTATCTCAACAACAATGACGGAAAATCAAAAGGACGCCTTTGGCTTTTCAGGGAAAAACAATACCTGGAGCGAAGTGCTTAGAGTTATCGAGCAGTTGCAAGAACAGCACTGGATGATGGCTATAAGTAAAGACTGCAAAGGAGAAGACAGAATACATTCAGCGGGGCAAGCTGATGGGATTAACCTTACTTTGAGCACACTTATTGAATTAAGAAGACAAGCAAAAGAATTAAATGGCTTGACTAATAACGAAGATTTGGCATAACGCCTCTAACGGGCTAACCAGCGTTACTGGTTTGATTATATAAAGGACTTGCTACCTATTAGCATGAACGAAACACAATCACAGCCTGACGCCGGGAGTCAGGAGGCAGGAACGACACCCGTTGCACAAAAACTCGGTTTGCTGGATCAGCAAAGTCTTAGTGACTTGCTTAAATCTGGTTTCCTTGACGAGAAGGAGGCAACTCCCGCCAAAGAGGAGCAGGCTGAATCTGAAGTTGACACTGAGGAGCCAATTGTGGACTCGGAAGTGGAAGCTGAGGTTGAAGCCGATCAGCCCATTGAAGAAGCTGAAGCTGAAGAAAGTTCGTTAAGCAAGGGCGTACAGAAGCGCATCAACAAGTTAGTTGCTGCGAAGAAAGCCGCTCAAGCTGAATTGGAAGCGCAAAAGTCGCGTTTATCTGAACTGCAAAGAGAACTTGAGACTGCAAAGTCTTCTGCTCCTGCACGCCAGGTTGACGTATCTGATGCTGTCGAGCGTTTAACCACCATCGAACAGGTGAAGGAAGAACGTCAGAGAGCGTTAGATGTCATTATGTGGTGCGAAGAAAACCCAGACGGAGGAGTAATTACCCTGCCGGATGGATCTGAGCGGGATTTAACCGATCAGGAAGTTCGCAGCATGAAACGATTGGCAATTCGACGCAAGGAAATGGAGCTACCAGCCCGCGAAGAATATCTGCAACAGCAGACATACGTCGATGGTGAAGTAGTAAAAGATTTTCCTTGGTGGAGCAAACCAGAGACTGAGGAGTATCAAACTGCTCAACAGATTCTGCGTGAGTTTCCAGAGTTGAAGAAGCGCAGAGCAGATTGGAAACATGTAGCTGGATTATTAGTTATGGGAATTAAAGCCTACGGCGAAAAGAAAGCACAGAAAAAATCAACTGCACCAATCAGGCGTGCGCCAGTGCAACCGTCCATTAAGGCGGCTCCTGCGCGGACGACACAGACGGACCTTCAGAAAGCCAAGCAATCGTTCGTTAGGAACAATTCAAGAGATGGGATGACTGACGTGATTAAAGCAATGGGACTTGTGTAAGTCCTTAACAATCAAACTTAGTTTTACTCTTATTTATGGCTATTCTTACTGAACCCCAACTTAGCGGTCGCGGTCTACGCGAAGATCTGATGGACATGATTGCACTCGTTGACGCAAAGGACACTCCTTTTACGTCGATGGCTCGCAAGGGCAGCAAGCCCGGTAATATGTACTTCCGCTGGCAGTCTGACTCGCTTCCTACCCCTCAGGTAGGCGGTGTGGTGGACGGCACGGACGTTTCTACCTACGACAACTACGTCGTTGGCTACCGCGCTGAACTCGCTAACTTTGCACAGGTGTTCCGCCGTGCAGTGCGCGTGTCCCGCCTCACTCAGGACATCGCTGATGTCGCAGGTGTGCGTGACGAACTGGCTGACAACGTCAGCAAGGGCATCACTGGCATCAAGCGTGACATGGAAGCGACCTTCACGTCGAACCAGCTCTCGCAGCAGGACAACGGCACGACCCAGGCTTACCGCACCGCTGGTGTGCAGACCTGGATCAATAACGCCGGAACTGGTACACCAACTCCTGGCGATATCCCTTCGATCTTCCGTACTCCTACGACTTCGATCCTCACTGGTGCATCCAGCGGGTTGACGGATGCAGGCGTGCAGGGACTATTGAAGTCGATCTTCGACCAGACTGGTCACTACACCAGCTTCGACGCCATCGTCGGAACTGACCTAAAGCGCGCCTTCACCGGCCTGCTCGGAACGACGGCTCTGACGACTGTCAGCAATGCTACTAACACGCTTGCTGCTGGCGCTACCAAGGTGCAGACCTTCCAGCGTGACGCTGCTGCTGACACATTCATCCAGAGCTTGGATGTGTTCCAGGGTGACTTTGGAACGGTGCGTCTGCATCCTACCACGTTCATCGGAACTGTGTCTGGCACAAGCTGGACGCCTACGCCTTATAAAGGTCTTGTGCTTGACATGAACCTCATCGAGGTTCGCTACGGCGGAAACGTCGCTAACGTCACTGCACTGCCAGATTACGGTGGTGGCCCTGCTCGCTTGATCGAAGCCGTTGCTGGCTTGGTTGTTGGCAATCCGCTCGGCCTCGGGAAATTCGACTACTCCTCCTAGTAGTTGTTGATCAGTGACACCTACTTTAGTGGTGTATGTGCCCGCTCCCGCAGTATACTAGGACGGATCGAACGCCGGAAGCCCGCTAGGCGTGACACTCTGGAGAGACAGAGACACCTTTGCGACACCTGCCATTCTGTATAAGGGAGTGCATGGTCCGGGAGCTCTCGGACGACGAGTGGTGTGACAATCCACGGAGAGACGCGGACCATTTTTACTATGATTACAATCCCTACTGATTTAGTGCCTCAACTTGAACAAGAGCTTCGTAAAGGCTGGCAAAAGAACCGTATTGAAGCAGAAGTGCAAGCCAAGCAAAACGAGAAGATCAACAAGCAGAAGCACAGGTCAATTGAAGGATTGGGTCAGCTTACCGCAAGGATTCCTCCCACTGCTTATCACTTCTGGGGACAAAAGCTGGGATATGATTGTTGGAACGATAAAGCGTTTATGGATGAGTTTTTGCGTGACAATCCTAGCTGCAAAGTTAATAGTGGCGGAACCAAAGAAATCCACGTTGGCTGGATGCCGACAAATGTTCGTTCCCGTACCGTTTATCAATGAAGACCGTTCCGTTTAGCGACATTCTTGCTTCTGTCTGCCAACTTGTTGGTTTGGATCGCGCTACGCTAAACGATAAGTCTTTTGGCGCAATTCGCGACTTTACGAGTCGCCGGTTGTCAGTTGTGTGGGATCGCGAGGAGTGGCCTGACGTGCAGCGGTACATGTACACGTGGCCTGGGATGCCGGTGGAGTCAATTTTGCCTGAAATACAACTTATTGCTACTGAAGAAAATACTGCGCTTTCTACAGAAGACAACGAGGATTTACTTTCTGAAACGGAGTTTACCGCAACTAAAGTTAATTTTGACACAAACTTTAAGCGCGTTTACCTGCAAGACTTTGCAAATGACAGGTATAAGACTGGAACTATTCAAGAGTCTTACGTCAAATTTCTTAATCCGTTTTACGGTTCAATAGACGGCGGAGAACTAACCTCTATTGCTGAAAACCAGTATCAGTTTACTTACGAAACAGCTACTGATGATATAGGGGAATATATCACAAGCATTTTTATTGAAACTGAGTTTACCACTACAAACTACTTTGCGTATGCTGGTCCAAACTCACCATTGACCACCAAGGTACTGTTTGCTGATAATCCGCAGTTGCTTATTCAAATCCCCCAGGGTTCCTTGCAGGGATTAGCAATCTACACAAACGACCCAAGGCAGACGACAAGAGCCATAACGCTGCCGTTTATTGTGGAAGACTTTGCAGATCAAACGCCGGAAACTTTCAATGACGACGTTAGCTACCTGCGCACGTTCAATACGTCGCAGCAATTTGTTCAGTATCGCTTGACGCCGCCGCGCATGTTTGGGGTTAAGTACGACTTAACAACAAGTTATTCGTCTGAATCTCAAGTGTACTTTGATATTGGACAAAACAGCGGAAGCTACAGCATAGCCAACAAGTCAAAGCTTAGCAGAGGTGACTTCTTTTTTGCCAATACAAGCGTCATCCCCGGCGTGACTCCAGCAAATCAAACTAATGAAAGCTGGCAAATTCTTGAGATTCCAGCAAGGTTTCGAGATTACTTGGCAAACTCTGTGTCGTCTGACTTCCTTAAGTCTGAAGGTCGCTCAGAAGAAGCTGTGATGCTTGAGCAGTTGGCAGAAGCATCAATCCAGCAACAGATTGACGTGCTGATTCGCCAGCAGGGACAGAATCAACGGCTAAACATGGTATACACTTACTAAGATGATTACTCGATTTCTTAGAAAACGAAATCCAAATGTTGCGCTTGATGTAAACAAAAACTTTGCTCGCATTCAAGTGAGTGGTAACTCGCAAACATTCCAGTACAAGAAAGTAGACATTCCAGTGTCTTCTAGAATCTTGACACAAGCTGGAGATTTTCTTAATACTGAAGCTAGTCAGCGTATAAACATTGGATAATCCATGAGCATCAAAATTTCTAACCTTCCAGCAGCTTCATCCGTTAATGATGCGGATCTTATTCCAATTGTTCAGGGTGGCACAACAAAAAAAGCTGCTACCAGTTTAATTCGTCCAGCATTTGGAACAACAGCAGGAACTTCATGTGAAGGTAACGATGCTAGACTAGGCAATTCTAGGGTTCCAACTGGCAGTGCTGGTGGGGATTTAACTGGATCATATCCAAGTCCAGCGTTAACCACTACAGGCGTGGCTGCGCTAACTTACGGAGGCGCTGCTCAAGTTGGAGTGTTTGCGGTAGATAACAAAGGCAGAATTACTGGAGCAACATCACAGGTAATTGCAATTGCGGCTTCGCAAGTTGCGTCTGGGATTACTTCAGCGCAGATTGCCGGGTTATCGGCGTCACAGGTTGAAGCTGGACTAACGTCCGCTCAAATTACTGGCATCTCTGCCGCGCAGGTTGCGCCTGGGATTACTTCCGCTCAACTTAGCGCAATAACTGGAACAGGATCTGTGGTGCTTGCGTCTTCTCCGGTAATTGCGACATCAACAATTAACGGGTACACAGAAGGAACAGTGTTGGTTGGAACGGTTGGCGCAACTGCAACATTATCAATTACAGACGGAACAGTTTTAACGGCTACACTAACATCTTCAACGCCATGTACCTTTACAATGCCTGTTGTTGGGGCCGGTAAATCTTTTACCTTGTATTTAAAACAACCAGCAACACTTGGAACTCCAACAACTGCCACATTTACTTTAGTTGTATGGCCTGATGGAGCAGCTCCAACCGTTACCCCAACATTGGGAAGACTAGATATTTTTTCTTTTATTTCAGACGGAAATAAATGGTATGGAAGTTTTTTAAGAAACTACAATTATCTATAATGTTTTCTAAGCAAAACTTTTTTTTCGGAACATCTCAATCTTTACCAATAAACATAACATTGGTTGGAGGCGGAGGTGGTGGCGGTGGATTTGGTCCAGCAGGTGGAGGTGGTGGCGGTGGAATTTTTGAAATCCTTACAACAACTTCAACTAAAACACTTTTTCAAGTTATTGTTGGAGCAGGAGGCGCGGTTTCTTCTACAACCGGAAATTCTGGAGGGTTATCTTCTTTTTTATATGCGGCGGCAGGCGGAGGTGGCGGCGGGTCAAAAGCTATTTCAAATACAGCCAGAAATGGAGCATCTGGAGGGGGTGGATCTTTTGATACAAGTCAAATTGGATTTTCTGGAGGGAGCGGAAATGTTCCCGCACTGAATCCACCTCAAGGCTATGGCGCAGGTTCCGGTTTAGGAAATGGCGGAGGTGGTGGCGGTGGTGCCGGTGGTGCTGGAGCAAGTGGATCTACTTTAAGTGGAGGAAATGGAGGAATATATAAAAGTGTAAACATAGCGGGACTTGGATATGATTATGCTGCTGGCGGCGGAGGGGGTGGAAATGGCGTTTCTGGCGGAACTGGACGCGCTAGTGGAGGAGCTGGAAATGGCGGAAATTCTTCCAATGGATTTTCTGGAACCGCAAACACAGGTGGTGGCGGAGGTGGTGGCGGGTCTTTAACCTCATCAACTGGGGGAGCGGGTGGATCTGGACGTGTTGAAATTTGGTACACAGGCACTCCACGCGCCACAATAACTGGAGCCGGAAACACAACCACACCTGTTGGATCGTTTATTGTTCACACATTTACAACTTCTGGAACGATAACATTTACATCGTAACCAAAAATTGATAGCTTCACTTTTGCAGCACACACACAGTTATGGCCGACATTAAAATCTCTCAACTTCCGGTAGCCAGCGTCGTTAACAATAGCGACATTGTTGTAATCAACCAGGGAGGCGACACAAAGACTGCTGCGAAGAGCTTGATTGTTGCTGGGTTGGCGACGACTGATCAAGTGTCCGGGTTTGCTACTACAGCTCAGCTTGCTGCGATTACTCCTAATAGCATTGGTGCTTTTGCTACAAGCGCAATCATTGGAATTGCCAATGGCGGCACTGGATCTACGACTGCTGCCAGCGCACTTGCTGCTTTAGGCGGGATTACATCTGCTCAAGTTCCGGCGTTTGATACATCTCAGTTATCTGCGTATGTACAGAAAGCTGGATCCACAATGGAAGGCCGCCTCGTCATGGCGGCTACTACGGACCAGGCAAAGGCTAACATTGGAGGCGCTTTGCCGGGGGTTGCTACTCCAGCGTCTTCGATTGCAGGCGACGTTTGGATTAGCAATCAAAGCAAGCTGACATTTTCTCCAAGCACAGGCGTAGCAGTGACTGCCGCTGGACTAAGTCAGCAAAATTCTTTTAGTGCTCAACAAATAATTGGAGTTGGCGGGGCAGTAAACTCACTTTCAGTTACCAATAGCGGCACTGGACGGGCTGCTACGTTTGCAGCCACCAGCACTGCTGCTGCGGTTGCAATTACGCAGGCTGGCACTGGAGCCGCGTTGTCAGTAGACAGCAAGGGTATCTCGTTTTACGACGGGTCAAACCAGTCAGGGTCAACAAGTCATTACATAACAGACTTAGCTGCGTTTACAAATCAAGCAGGCACATCCAATGTGGGTGTTACGCCAAACACATTTACATACTCCACATTTGGAAGTGTGCAGATTGATAGTGTTACTGTAGCAGTTGGCACTGTTTTGCTTTTTACTGCACAGGCTGACGCAAAACAAAATGGACCGTGGATTGTTACTGTGGCAAACACAGGAAGCTCTGGATTTGTTTTGACTCGTCCAACTTGGTTTAGCGGAACGATTAGGCAAGGTGTTGAAGTAAGTGTTGGGGCAGGTAACACAAGATATGGGTATATCTACAATGTAGCCAAGCCCACGAGTGGATCTCTTGTTGTCGGAACAGACAACATTCTTGTTTCTGTTGTTAACTACAACCAGAACGCGCTTACGACGGCACAGATTGCTGGGTTTGCCACAACTTCTCAATTGTCAGCCTATCAGCTTGCGCTCACCACCGCAGCTCCAGCAGCAATCGTGCAGGGTGGCACCGGAGCCACGACCGCAGTGGCCGCGCTAAACAATCTTGGCGGCATCACTTCAGCATCGCTTGCTGGCTTGGCAACAACAACTCAGCTATCAGCTTATCAGCCAGCATTAACGTCTGCTGCGCCACTGGCACTATCTCAAGGTGGAACAGGCTCCACAACTGCTGCGGCAGCCTTAACGTCAATCGGAGCATTGGGAGCCACGGCAGCAGCGAGTGGAGATTTGTCTGGAAACTATCCGGGGCCAACGGTAGCTAAGATTCAGGGACAGGCGGTGTCATCTGCGTCACCGTCAACTGGGCAGGTTCTGACATGGAATGGAACAACGTGGGTAGCCACGGCTCCAGCTTCTGGAGGGTCTGGTGGTGGCGGTGTGTTGTTTTACTTTAATCAAGGTATAACTCCAGATGCACCAGCACCGGCTGGGGCAAAAGAGCTTGGTCGTACTGCTGAGGTTGCTCTGTCCACAATAACTACTCCTACGCTTACAAGCGGCGTGTGGACGGACGTTGCCGGGTTTGTATCGGACACGCTAGATCCTAACTTAGAGTTCCTGCCTGCCGGAATCTTTGACTTCAATGTTTGGTGTACTGGCACGGCAAACATCAATGCCCCTACAGTGCTGCGCGTTGAGGTCAACAAATGGAACGGCACAACATCTACGAACATTGCAACTTCCGGCAATGCAACTGTGCCCAACAATGGGACGCCGCTTCAGACCGCTGTCTCGCTGGTTATTCCGCAAACTGACATTACTCCGGCGGACAGATTATACATTGTTATTCAGGTGCAGGCATCTGCTGCTGGACACACTGTTACTGCCAGCTTTGGAGATAGTGCTCCTAGCCACGTGCACACGACAATTCCATCAGTTGGCGGTACTGGTGTAGTAAAGGTCATCAACGGCGTTCCACAAAACCCAGCTTCGTTTATCATCAACGCTGACATTGCTACTGACGCTGCTATTGCACTTAGCAAAGTACAGATGTCACAGGTTAGCGTGTCTGCTGGCACGGGGCTGACTGGCGGAGGAGATTTATCAACCAGTCGGACGCTTGCCTTGGCAACGACTGGTATTCCTGCAATCTCTGGAGCCGGATCGTCTGTTGCTGTGCCAGTTATCTCAGCCAACATTTACGGTCAAATTACGGCTCTTACAACGCAGGCGATTGCCGTAGGTGGATCGGGCACAGTAACATCTATTACGGCTGGCACGGGGCTGTCAGGTGGCACCATTACGGCTTCTGGAACAATTGCGCTTGAGACTGCTGGTCCGGGTGTGTTGTCAAACGTAGGATCAAGTGCAGCGGTGCCGGTGATTAGCGTAGACGCTTACGGGCGGATTAGTGCGCTTCAAACGGCCTCCCTGTCTCAGCTTGGCGCTGGAACTGTAACGAGCATTGCAATGACAAGCCAAGTTTCCGGCCTGTCGTTTACACCAACCAGTGCAATTACGAACAACGGCACGTTTAACCTGACTGGAACGCTCGATATCAGTAACGGAGGAACAGGCGCTACGGACGCTGTAGCGGCCTTAAGCAACCTCGGCGGCATCACTACTGCCGCACTGTCTGGGTATGCAACAACCACTCAGATTGTTGGTATTGCAACAACATCACAGTTGTCTGCGTTTCAAAATAGCGCCCAAGTACAGTCTCTTGCTTCTGCTCAGATTGCTGCGATTACACCAGCTTCTATTGGTGCTGTAGCGACAAGCGACATCATCGGGATTAGCAAAGGCGGAACAGGAGCGACTGACGCTCCGGCTGCGTTAACAAACCTTGGAGCTTTGTCAGCCACAGCGGCGGCATCTGGTGATTTGTCTGGCAATTACCCAGGCCCGACAGTTGCAAAGATTCAAGGCAACGCGATTTCAGCTACAACTCCAATAAGTGGACAGGCGTTGGTTTACAACGGCACTGAGTGGGCTCCAGCAACTACATCTGGCAGCGGAACAGTAACCAGCGTAACCGCAGGCGGTGGGTTGACTGGCGGCACGATCACGGCCAGCGGAACTATTGCGCTGTCGACCACAGGACCGGGAGTAATCACAGCAGGGTCTAGCGCGGCAGTTCCAGTCATTACCCTTGATGAATACGGGCGCATTAGTGCGCTTTCTACTGCTGCAATTTCTGGCGGTGGTGGAGGATCAGGTGAGGGAATGGAGTTTGTGACAGTAAGAAATAATATTTTAATTACTCCTCAATCAGCAGGAACTGTAAACCTAAACTCATGGACAATTGGCGCTGGGCTGACTACAGCAAGCTATATTACCCTTTCTTCGGCTCCAGTAGGATTTACGTTAGTTCCTGGGATGGTGCTTAATGTTAATGGATTGAACTCCATTGCAATTAAGACTGTTGTTAGTTCCACACAGCTTTTGCTTGCATCTGGGGCTACAGCGGCGGGATCCGCCGCAAGCAATGTTGTCGTTAGCAACTCAACTTTAACGCAGTTAACTACAAGCACACCAATTCCAGCAATTGAATCAAAAACAATTGCTATAAATGATGTAATACTTTTTACTTTACAAACCGCAACTGCTCAAAACGGTCCTTGGATTGTTAATTCATTGGGAACAAATGCCGTACTTAGCAGGCCAAGTTGGTTTACTGGAACACGCTTTGGCCCAAAACAAATTGGCGTACAAAATGGAAGTACTTCTTACGCGTTTACTTTTAGCGTTTCAGGAAACTTGGCAAGTCAATCGTCATATTTAGTTGGCGCTGACCCGTTGGTTTCAACTGTTATTGCTTCAAGGGCTACGCTTGCAACGGTTTCCGCTAACACATTTACACAAAAGCAAACATTTGCAGCAAACACGACAACGGTTAACCCGTTCAGCTTTGCCACCACGAGTGCGGCGCTATTAACTGCTGCTGCCCTGGGCGCTGTCGAATGGGATAACCAGCAGATGTATGTGACCAGCTCAACGCCTGCTGCCGGGTTGACGCGAAACCCGATTGCAACGGCAATGGTGCCGATTAACAATCAGACGGCAAGTTACACGCTTGTACTTGCAGACGCAGGAAAGATGATTGTTGTAAATAGCGCGTCTGCTACAACGGTGACGATTCCGCTTCAGGCTACGGCAAACTCAAACTTTCCAATAGGCACGCAACTCCTTGTGATGCAAATTGGGGCTGCCGCAACAAGCATTGTTGCAACAAGCGGAGTCTTTTTAAATGGGAAAAATGGGTTTACCACATCTGGAATATATGCTGTAATTTCGCTTATTAAGATTGCTGCTGACACTTGGGTGGTCGCAGGAGACGCTACAATATGATTGCATATTTAGGTTCACTTTTTATACCAAGAGCCGCATTACCTCCAGTTTCTGCGTATGACATAGACTACTTGGTAGTCGCAGGCGGAGGCGGAGGCGGAGATCAAACAGTTCTTGAGCCTTTTGCTTCTGGAGGCGCAGGAGGATATAGGGCTGGAACTTTATCTTCGCAAACCGTTTCTGAGTATTATGTTATAGTTGGATCTGGAGGAGGAGCTGGAGCGGTTACGTATGGAAATAATAGTTATTTTTCAACTTTAAATAACACTATAATTTCAATTGGAGGTGGTGGTTTTTCTGTTGCAAGTCCCGTAAGCAGATTAAATGGAGGATCTGGCGCTGGATTTTTAACGTCTCCTGCTGGATTAGGAACTGCGGGACAAGGCAACAATGGAGGAATTGGAACTGGCGGTGGCGCTTACAATGTAGGCGGAGGCGGAGGGGCTGGACAAACGGGATTTAATGTAGCAAAAATATCAAATACAGTTGATCCAACATGGAGCGGAAATCTATCGCTTACATTAACGATGGTAAGCACAACGGGGTGGGTGCAGGGAAATTATGTTTTTGGAACAGGCGTTGTAACTGGAACAACGATTGCGTCAGTTGATAGCAGCACTCAAGTTACGCTGTCACAAGACGCGACAGTGGCTGCTAGCACTGTGCTTCAAGCTGGAAATCCAGCAAAAGGAGGGGACGGGCTAGCTTGGCATGATGGAATATTTAGAGGCGGAGGCGGAGGGGGTAGAAGCGGGGAGACTGGTGGCCTTGGTGGGCAAGGTGGACTAGGTGGTGGCGGGAAGGGTGCATCATGGACAGGCGCTGGCTCTATTAATGGAACTGTAAACACAGGCGGAGGCGGAGGATCTGCCAGTGGCATTGGATCAGGAGGAAACGGTGGGTCAGGTATTGTTAAATTTCGTTACAGCGGTACTCCACGCGCAACCGGCGGCACGATCACGCAAGACGGCGGATTCACATATCACGAGTTTACATCTTCCGGCGGACTGATATTTACTTCTTAACCTATGGCACACTTTGCTGAAATCATCGACGGTGTAGTGCAGCGAGTTATCGTTGCGGAACAAGACTTCATTGACTCTATTCCGGGGCAATGGATTCAGACAAGCTACAACACTTACGCTGGCCAACATCCAGAAGGGCGTCCCTTGCGCAAGAACTACGCTGGCGCGGGTTATGTTTACGACAGTGTTCGTGATGCTTTTTATGCACCACAGCCGTATTCGTCATGGGTGCTAGATGAGGAAACATGTCAGTGGCAACCTCCTGTGCCTTACCCAGCAGATGGGCGGTATAGATGGAACGAAGAGTCTTTGTCTTGGGTAGCTGCATCTTGATCTTATGCCAAAGAAATCCACTTCACTATCCGTTGGTCGCGGCGAAAAGCTGCCAGTATCGCGTGGCGCTGGCCTAACGGCCAAGGGTCGCGCTAAGTACAACAAAGCCACAGGCAGCAACCTAAAGGCTCCTGCACCTAGTCCTAAGACTAAGGCTGACGCTGGCAGGAAGAAGTCATTCTGCGCTAGGATGGCAGGTGTGGTTGCCAAGGCCAAGGGGCCAGCAGAGCGGGCAAAGGCAAGTCTCAATTCTCTC